>Ga0307489_10000254_pt1 | contig 30801 bp, 26 predicted proteins | sample SB12metaG_FD_202247 | JGI IMG/M metagenome (GOLD analysis project Ga0307489, IMG submission 202247) | Sea-ice brine microbial communities from Beaufort Sea near Barrow, Alaska, United States - SB 1.2 | ecosystem: Environmental > Aquatic > Marine > Coastal | place: USA: Alaska | collected... | reverse complement strand
CTAACTTAGAAATATAAGAGTGGTAAAAGTGCACGAATGAATTTAGGTTGTACTCCTAGTTTGGCAATTAAGATAATTAGTGTTTATTGTTACATCGATCAGCACCTGTGTACATATCTATCTATCTTGCAAAAGACGTAAAAGAGATGGTTGTTTGTGCAGTAGCTATTATTTCACTAAAAGCAGAAGTCATCGCCGCTGCTACCGATATAAGTATTTTATTATTGAAAATAGGAACATGAAAGAACATCCCCAAGAGTAATTATGTATGTGAATTCAACCATTGATGCGCCGTTTTTTAACGCCACATCTAAATAAATTGCACTACAATAGAGACAACCCTTGTTAGGAGTTGATACTTCTTTACAAAGTTAAAGGCATCCAACAGCATTTAAAATAAAAAACCTTCCTAAAAATGAATAGGAAGGTTTTTTATAGTATTGATTACTGTACAATTAACTTTCCTCTCATCATTGCATAATGGGCAGGAAAACTACAAATATAATCATAGACTCCAGTTTCTGGGGCTATAAATTCTATTGTTGTGGTTTCTCCACCACCAAGCATTTTTGTATGGGCTAGAACAGCGGTTGTTCCTTTTGGTATAAAGTCATTATCTTTAGCAGCAGCAGCTTTAGACGCAAAGGTAGAAAGTTTAGTTCCTTTATTCAAAAACACAACATTATGCCCCATTATTCTTTTATTTAACTGACCTACATGCGATAAAGTCATTCTTATTTTTTGTCCAGCTTTCACTGTGATTTTTTCGAGATTAAATTTCATGCGATCATTTGTGATCATTGAAATGTTTGCAACACCTTCTGAATCTACAAAGATCATTTTTTTATCTGCAGGCACCTTAGCTTCAGCCCCCATAGTTGTTTTTACTTTTTGTGGAACTTTTTTTTCCTTGTTTTTTCCACAACTTACTAATAGGGTGATGCACACTATTGCCGTTAAAATATGTTTTATTTGTTTCATACAGCTAAGTTATTATTTTCCCTAAGTATAGCCAAGAAAAATGGAGCTTAATCGTTGTGAATATTGAACGAATAGTTGTTTTGTTTTAAAAGATTTACAAAAAAAATATTTATTAATGAAAGCAATTGTTCGCAGTAAATTCAGAACTCCGGATACTTTAAAAGTGTATAACTTTAGACAAAAGTGAACTAGTTATTACTCGAATATAAGAGAGAGGTTTTAGGTATAGAGAGTGCTAAGAAATGATGAAATCATAAAGTCGATAAATATACTTCGATTAGATCTGAAAGGGTACTATTTTTTTACACACAACATAAAATATCTCTTAAGAACATCAAATAGATAGTCCATTAAGCCTTTATATCCCGCCTTTAGTCCAATTAAGAAAAGTTATTAACGCTTTTTTGTACCCAGCAAGTAGCTAAATATATAGGCGTTTTACCCTATATCTATATTTCAGAGGAAACCCTTCAAAAGGAAATCAATCTTCAAAAAGTATATGGGGGTCTGGGAAAAGTAAAATATGACAAGGTTTTTGGCGTTTTTTTAGAATTCTCTAAGTTCTGGACATTCAAGTGAAATATAGTATTGGAGGGTAATATGGCTATTGTATCTGAGGATTGGTCGTTGAAAATCAAGAGGTATTTTTGTTCGTTGCCCAATGGTTGTCTAAAAAAAAACCTCAACAAATTGTTTATAAATTAGTTGAGGTGTAATAAAGTGGAGACGCCGAGAATCGAACTCGGGTCCAAACAAGCAGCTAAGAAGCTTTCTACATATATAGTTCTTTCTTAATTTTCGACTAAAAGCTGATTAAGAACAATCCAATTTTAGCTTAACTTCTTTAGTTTCAAAAACCTGTCAAAGTAGCAGATTTTCTATGTTTATTTTTACGATGCCCTAAAGTGAAACGCCATAAACCAAGGCTGTTCGTGGGCATAAAGCTTGCACACCTAGTGTGCCGAGGCCAATCCTACTATAATTCGGATTAAGCAGCTAAAGCGTAGTTATCTTCGCCGTTTAAAAAGGTGAAATTAGGTTTTACGAGTGTTATTTCATAACTCGATATGCTTACAAATTCACTGTCCTTGCTGTCAAAACCAGTCGTCCCCAAAATGTCAAAATGCTATTTTCTATGAATTAAAATAGCGCATACAAAAGTATAAAAAATACAGTTGTTTATCATTATAAAATCCAATATCTTCGAACAAATATTATTTCATTTATTCTGGACTGGTTTCAGTAACAAAAAAGAGAAGAACATGAAGTTTGGCATTATCAAAGAGCGTAAAAATCCACCAGATAGAAGAGTTGTTTTTTCACCTGGAAAATTAAAAGAATTTAAAGAGCAATTTACCGAAGCACAACTTCTTGTAGAGAGCTCAGATATTAGAGTTTTTAAAGACGAGCAATATAGAGATGTAGGACTAGAAATTTCAGAAAACATGTCTAGTTGTGATGTGTTATTGGGAGTAAAAGAGGTTCCTGTGGAGGCTTTAATCCAGAATAAAAAGTACTTTTTTTTTAGTCATACAATTAAAAAGCAACCCTATAACAGAGACTTGTTAAACGCGGTTTTAGAGAAAAACATAACATTGTATGATCATGAAACCATTATCAAAGAAAATGGCGCGCGTTTAATTGGCTTTGGTCGATATGCAGGTATTGTTGGAGCTTACAACGGGTTTAGAGCAATAGGACTCAAAAACAGGTCTTTTAAATTACCAAAAGCAGTAACTTTAGATAGTAGAGAAGCATTAATTGCAGCATTGAAAGCAATTGAATTGCCGAATATAAAAATTCTCTTAACAGGAAATGGTAAGGTAGCTTATGGTGCAAAAGAGATCTTAGATGCCATGCATATTAAAAAAGTTTCGGTAGCGGAGTATCAATCTCAAACTTTTAAGGAACCCGTGTATTGTTTGGTAGATGTTTTAGATTATAACATCCAGAAAGAAGGTAAAAGCACAAATAATAAGCATTTTTATATGCATCCAGAGGCATATGTTTCTGATTTTATGCGCTTTGCAAAAGTAACAGATTTTTTTATTGCTGGTCATTTTTACGGAAACGGAGCTCCTTATCTATTCACCAAAGAAAATGCAAAATCACCAGATTTTAAGATTAAATATGTAGCAGATATTTCTTGTGATGTAGACGGTCCTGTGGCATCAACTTTAAGAGCATCTACCATTGCAGATCCTATTTACGGTTACAATCCAGTAACTGAATGTGAGGTAGATTATAAAGATGAAAATGCTATTGTAGTGATGGCTGTAGACAATTTACCTTGTGAATTGCCAAAAGACGCAAGTGAAGGTTTTGGAGAAATGTTTCTAGAAAATGTAATTCCCGCATTTTTTAATAACGATAAAGATGGGGTTTTAGAACGTGCGAAAATGACAGAGAACGGAAAACTAACCAAACGTTTCGCTTATTTACAAGCATATATTGAAGGCAAAGAATAATGATTGAAGACAGACAGTTTCTTATTGATTTAGCTAAAATGAAAATGCCTTTTGGTAAATATAAAGGTCGATTTTTGATTGATGTACCCGAACATTATATCGTTTGGTATAAAACAAAAGGCTTTCCCGCAGGCAAATTAGGGAAACAAATGGAGCTGGTCTATGAACTGCAATTAAATGGATTGGAAGATATTATTAAAAGGATTCAACGAGACTTTACTTAAAGCTTACCTTTCAACTACGCCATACGTGACGTGCGCAATTGCTAAAATAGTAAATGAAGAGTACCAATAGCTAGGAATTACAAAACAGTACACACCTAAAAGTAGAGATAAACCGATTAAAAAAAGAATTTTTTTATGCGTTTTAGTTTTAAAAATTAATAAAAAAAGCGCGTACATCATCAAAAAACTTGGCGTAATCAAATCGATTAAGCCAACACTCATTAGCGTTATTAATACTGCAAAAATGATTGTAATTAGCAATAAATACTTCAAAAAAGCAACTTTCGTTTTGCCGTTCCACAATAAGGTCTTAAAACTCTTTGCAATTCTTTTTGCACTAAAAAGTAACGCAAAAGAAGAAAACAAAACAAAAATAAACGCAAGAGAAATAAAGATAATTTCAATACTCTGAAGGGATAGCATCTCCAAAGTATGGCCATCTATTAAAAAGCCATCTAAAATATACTTATAGGAATAGCTTAAAATAAAAAAATAAACTCCAATAAGAATACTTGTAATACCTTTTAAAGAAAAATTGACTTCAAAATTGTCATGTAAATGTTTATTATTTGTCATAAAATTGTTCAAGAGTCTGTAAATATACAAAAAAGGAATAGTATTTTTTTTAATACTAATGATTAGTGAAGAAGACTTACGGTTGAATTTTATTTTAGTTGAGACACAAATAAACCATTCAAATTTAAAAATTTGAATGGTTTATTTAATGGCCGTAAAAAGAATGCTATAATTTATTAATAGTCTGTCTAATAGCGACTAAGTTGGTTAGTAAACTTTCTAAGTTATCTAAATGCAACATATTGGCGCCATCAGATTTTGCGTTTTTAGGATCAAAATGGGTTTCTATAAACAAACCATCTACATTATTTACAATTCCTGCTCTTGCAATTGTTTCAATCATTTCTGGTCTTCCACCGGTAACTCCTGCAGTTTGATTTGGTTGTTGTAAAGAATGCGTAACATCTAAAATTGTAGGAGCAAACGCACGCATTTCAGGAATTCCTCTGAAATCTACAATCATATCTTGGTAACCAAACATGGTTCCTCTATCGGTAATCCAAGCTTTATTAGATCCCGTATCTTTTACCTTTTGTACTGCGTGTTTCATTGCAGACGGACTCATAAATTGTCCTTTTTTTAAGTTGACTACTTTACCTGTTTTTGCTGCTGCAACTACTAAATCTGTTTGACGTACCAAAAAAGCAGGAATTTGTAAAACATCTACGTATTCTGCCGCCTTTATAGCATCCGAAACTTCGTGAATGTCAGTAACTGTGGGTACATTAAAAGTTTCAGAAACTTTGCGTAAAATTTTTAAAGCTTTTTCGTCTCCAATTCCACTAAAACTATCAATTCTACTTCTGTTTGCTTTTTTAAAACTTCCTTTAAAAATATAAGGTATTGCTAATTTGTCTGTTATTGTAATTACTTTTTCAGCAATGCGCAGCGCCATTTCTTCACTTTCTATGGCGCAGGGACCCGCTAATAAAAAAAAATTATTTGCATCGGTGTGTTTTATATTTGGAATTTCAGATAGAATCATTTGTAAAAATTTTTCACAAAAATACATAAAAAATAGCTTTTTAATCTTCGAATTTTAAGCAACGTTAAGAATGCTTATAAATCATGAATATTTGAATTTAATTGGTATATTTATTTTTTAAAATTTAGATATAATGATTAAAATAGGGACCTTATTCTTGGCCTTCATAAGTTTTGTTTCTTGTGATTTCATTAAAAACACCACAACTAATAAAAATACTTCTAACAACGCTGTTGTTTTAGAAAATAGTATGCGAATAGATTCTAATACGGTTAGAAGACATTTGTATACATTGGCTGCAGATGATATGCAAGGAAGACAATCTGGAACCGAAGGAATTGAAAAGGCAGCAGTTTATATAGAAAACGAATTTAAAAAAATAGGATTGTCTACGTTTGGAGATTTAGAAAATTATAGGCAAACTTTTACCTTTAAAAATAGAAGCACAAAAGAGGCTATTACTTCGAGCAATATTATTGGTGTTTTAGAGGGGAACAGTAAAAAAGACGAGTATGTAATTATTTCTGCACATTATGATCATTTAGGGATGATGAAGAGTGGGGAAGGGGACCTCATATATAATGGGGCAAATGATGATGCTTCTGGGGTAACAGGTGTACTGGCTTTGGCTGCTTATTTTAAAGAGGCTGGTCATGAGAGAACCATCGTCTTTGCCGCTTTTACTGCGGAAGAAATGGGTTTGATAGGCTCTACACATTTTGGGAAGGGTATTGATGCTGCTAAATTTGTGGCCGGAATCAACTTAGAAATGATTGGTAAAACACCCGTTTTTGGTCCAAATACCGCTTGGTTGACAGGTTTTGAGCGTTCAGATTTTGGAGTCATTATTCAGCAAAATTTAGAAGGAACAGGGTATCAATTATTTCCAGACCCGTATAAAAAGTTTAATTTATTTTTTAGATCAGACAATGCTTCTTTGGCAAGATTAGGAGTTCCTTCTCATACGTTTTCTACCACACCAATAGATGTAGATCCAGATTATCACCAAGTATCAGACGAATCAGAAACCTTAAATATGACGGTAATTACACAAACAATACAGGCCGTTGCAAAAGGTACAGAAAGTATTATTAACGGAAAAGATACACCTACTAGAGTGGTACTTGAAAATAAGTAGTAATAAAAAAATCTAAAAGTATCAAAAGAACAACTCCTCTAAATTTTAATTTAGAGGAGTTGTTCTTTTGGCTTATAAAATAGATTAGTTGCTAGTTATTAAGACTTTTAACTTCTTTAAATTTACTGTAAAATTTTAGATAAAGAACGATCCTATTCCTTAATAATTTTGAAGGATTGTGTTATTCTTTTATTTTTGTTCTGTATTCTTAGAAAATATATTCCTTTTGAAAGAAATTGTAAATCTAATTTATTTAGGAACGATTTTTGCTTAAAAACTCTTTGGCCTAATTGGTTATAAATATCTAATCGATAGTTTTCTGGACGTATTTGGGCCGAAGTTATTTTTAACTCTCCTTTAAAAGGATTTGAAATAATTTTAAAATTTTCTATGTTTTCAGTATTTAAATTTAAGGAAGAAACAATGTTAAAACTATTACTTGTACTTTTACCTTGATAACTTATTTCAAAAAGATAAGTTCCTAAACTGTTTAGATTATTTTTAGCCCAATACCAGTAAGAACTAGTGTATGTATTCGTAAAGCTTTTGGACCATGATTCTGAGCTTCCATCAGGGTGATATAGTTTAAAGTTTGCAGTTGTTCCAGAAAGCTGATCTTTAAAATATCCAGCTAAGTATATATTTGAATTTGGTAAAAATATGTCTGAAATATTTGTAGATTCGACATCTGGACAGTTGTTGTTAAAAGAAGGAGGTGCATCGTGCGTTAAAGCAGCATTAATATTTGGGCTATAATAATTAGGTTGGTTTCTCCACCAAGAAGTTTCCGTATTGCAATCTCCATTGTAAGGATCTACTAAATTAGAAGCACTATCATAAACTTCAAAATGTAAATGTGGTCCCGTAGAGTTTCCGGAACTGCCTACTACTCCTAAATATTCTCCTTCATTTACAGTATCTCCAATGTTTTTAGAATTTAAACTTCCACTTTTTAAATGTCCATACCAGGCAATACTATTATCACTATGTCTTACATAGATGGCATTCCATTCATTAGAATTAAAATTACAGCTCATATCAAACTCTCCATCATTCTTGTATATTATAGTGCCAGGTGCCGCTGCAATAACTTCTGATAAATCATTTTGAAACTGGTACCAACTAAATGGCCAACTATAGATGTCAATACCTTTATGATTATAGCCATTATCTGTATCATAAGTTCTAGAACCACAATTATAATCTTGCAATTGGTTTGGATAGGCACTATTATGGTCTACATAATTAGAAATTGCAAAGACATCATTAAATTCGACATTTGCAGCTTTTTTTACTGGCCAAATAAATGAAGGTTTTTCTGAGGTAAACTGCTTATAACTAAGTTTGCCAAAAGCTTCTAATTTATCAATGTTATTTTGTAATTTAATTTTAATATTTGCCCTTGATAGCTCCGTTATGCAGGGTGTTTGATTAGGGTTAAATTTAAACTCGCCACCAAAAGGGCTTATTTTATTTTGACTAAAACTAATTAATGGGAGCAGTATAAAAAGGAATATTTTGATTTTCATAGCATTTTGTTTTATCAAAAATAATTATATATTGTGTTTTTTTATCGTTTTTAGATTCTTTATTTTTAAATAAGAAAATAGATTCTTTTTTTAATAGAAGCTTGCTGTTAACTTATAGGTGCATATTTGTTTACATTTAAGCTAGTTAGAATTGTTATGCGAAGTAATTTTAATAAGAAGGTTTGTTCTCTAATTGTGTTTATCTAGAATTGATATCTAACAGCAAGTGCGAAGTTGCCGCCAAGACCATCATAAACCAATTTCAGGTCTGTAATCTATAGAGATTAAAAGAGGTGCATTAAAATTATATTCAATTCCAACGACACCAGCACCATATAAAGCAGCATATCCAGAATCATAACCAGCACCAAAACTAGCATACCAATTAAATTTATCTTCTAAACTCCAAACCCGTTGATACAAACCAGTTCCTTTAAAACTGCTGAACGGGTCTTTTATCCTAGGTTCATTTCTAAACGATCGCTGTCGGATATTTTTTTCTAAAAACAAACGTCTGCACCCAATCCATCACCTTGATTAAAACGAAAGCAATGGCATGACCTGAAAATTTTAGTGCATGTGTTCAAAACGTTTTGAGGAATAATATTCCAAACACTAAAAACACTTTTTTTACACACTTTATCTTCAAAGCTGATTATATATATTAAAACTAGTTTTTTTTAAATACAAAGTCTTGTTCCTTTAAAATGATTGCCAAAAGTAACGACATTCTATTCGCTAACATCTTATTCAAAAAGATAGGTATTCCTTTTTGAATGTGGTCAGAAAGGAAATGTGTTGTGATCTCTTTTGGAACTATAAGGTGGATATATGTAAATGTGAAACAAGGAAAAGTAATTTTAGCTGAGTTTGCCGCTAAATATAATCAATATTGTAACTAGCTTTTGTATTTTTGCTTTTTTAAATTTCTTTTTAAATGAACATTCATTTTATTGCCATTGGCGGAAGCGCAATGCACAATCTTGCAATCGCGCTAAACCAAAAAGGATACCACGTTTCTGGAAGTGACGATACAATTCACAATCCTTCTAAATCACGATTAGAAAAGTACGGATTACTACCAGCCGAGTTTGGGTGGTTTCCGGATAAAATAGATGCTACATTAGATGCTATTATCTTAGGGATGCATGCTAAAATAGACAATGCAGAGTTGTTAAAGGCACAAGAATTAGGCTTGAAAATTTATTCATATCCAGAGTTTTTGTACGAGCAATCCAAAGACAAAACCAGAGTTGTAATTGGGGGTTCTCATGGGAAAACAACCATAACCTCTATGATTTTACATGTATTAAGTTATCATGATAAAGAGGTGGATTTCATGGTTGGCGCTCAACTAGAAGGCTTTGAAAATATGGTTCATTTAACTGAAGAAAATGACTTTATTATTTTAGAAGGCGATGAGTATTTGAGTTCGCCGATAGATAGGAGACCAAAATTTCACTTATACAAGCCAAATATTGCTTTGTTGAGTGGAATTGCTTGGGATCATATCAATGTGTTTCCAACTTTTGAAAACTATACAGATCAATTTAGAATCTTTACAGATTCTATGATTCACGGAGGAAGCATGATTTACAATGAAGAAGAACCGATTGTAAAAGAGGTTGTAGAATCTTCTGAAAACCATATAAAAAAGTATACATACCAAACTCCGAATCATTTTATAGAAAACGGAATTACGTATTTAGAAACTGCTGAAGGAGATTTGCCTTTAGAGATTTTCGGAAAGCATAATCTTCAAAATTTAGCAGGTGCAAAATGGATTTGTCAACACATGGGAGTTGACGAAGACGATTTTTATGAAGCAATTGCTAATTTTAGTGGCGCAAGTATGCGTTTAGAAAAGGTTGCAGAAAATAGCGCTACTGTAATTTTTAAGGATTTTGCACACAGCCCAAGTAAAGTAGCGGCAACCACAAAAGCGGTTAAAAATCAATATACAAACAGAACCGTTTTGGCATGTTTAGAGCTGCATACGTATTCTAGTTTAAATGCAGCGTTTTTAGCAGAGTATAAAGGCGCCTTGGATGCTGCAGACAAAGCAGTTGTTTTTTACGCACCGCATGCCGTAAAAATTAAACAATTAGAAGCAATTACAGCAGCTCAAATTGCAGGAGCATTTGAGAGAGAAGATTTGATTATTTATACAAATGCGGAAGAATTTAAGCAGTTCTTATTTCGTCAAAACTTAGAAAATACAGCACTTTTATTAATGAGTTCTGGTGATTACGGAGGCCTAGATTTTGAAGAATTAAAAAAGATGCTTTAAGTTTTTTGACTGCTAGTTGCAGTCATTTTTAGTGGTACCCTTTTTTATCAGCAACTCTTTTGACGCTTCAATTCTTGCAGTCTTTGTGCAATATAGGTGTACAAGTTACTTTTTATAAAAAGGATTAAACGGCATTATTAAATATTTTAGTAACACTTGCTATCATTTTTTTATTTTCAGAATAAGTGATTTGATAGCAATTTAAAGTATCAAACCAGTCTAAAAAAACCTGTGCATTTTCTTTTATTGGAGATAGCCAAGAATCTGGTACTAATTGCTGAAAAGCTTCTATTTTAGATATTTTATCAAATTTTAAGTCACTTTCTTTTTCATATTTAATAAAGACCAAATCTTTACACGGTAAATGAGACAGGAAATTTGTGTTGTTTGGTTTTAAATACCGAACGATTTTATGCAACCGTTTAAAATTATATACTGCAGAATTTTCCAATTCAGGATAGTGTGGAAGCAGCGTTTTTAAACTGTTTTTTTTGATTGAGATTGCTGCAGGAAAACTATAAACTTCTTTTTTATCTCTGTCTACGGGCACAAAATCATCTGCCAAGCATGTAAAACCATTTGCTTGTAATAATGCTAAAGAAGTGCTTTTTCCATTGCCAGAATTCCCTAATAATAAGATAGATTTTTTACCATTGGAAACTGCTGATGCATGAAAAACACCCAACCATTTATCTTCTTTTTTCTGATGAATTTTCTGAATTAATTCCATTGAAAACTTTCCTTGAAAAAAATGAATTTCTTTTGTATCCCAAGCACCAATAAAGCTGCTATCTACATAGAAGAAAACAGCATTATTGTGCAGGAAAACAGTAAAAGTAAAAGAGGTTTTATACTTATTTTCAACTTCTAAATGCGCAAATTTAGGATGCACCAAATAGCGTTCATATTCAGAATAAAATTCAACCTTAAAAATAAGATTGTTTATTTTGTAATAGGATATAAACTCAAACTGTGCTGGTTTTTTTACAGTGCTATCGTCATTAAAAGTTGTAGCTTCTTTTTTTGCTTTGTTCGTACATATCTTTTTTTCGAGATCTAAAACAAAATCAATTGTTTTATCTAAAGGGATTGCTAATTTTTTTGTCAAATTAGCAGCTATTTCTTTTACAGAAATACCAGTATTTATTTTTTTTAAAATGTCTGCTGTGGTATTTTCTAAGACCAAATATTCATTTGTGTTTTCTGACCAAACAATTGTTTTGTCTTCTATTGATTTGTATAAAAAAGAGGCGTCTTTCTGCATAAGAAATAAAAGTAAGTATTTTTTAAGTCAGCAAAGCAAAAAATGTTGCAAAAAGTAAAGACGTTTTATGAAAATTAGTGCGCAGTATTAAAATCCTATACTTGGATCATCTAGACTTTGGGGCTTTGCTTTTGGCGGGTTTAAAATCAAAATAGGTTCCTAGCGCATCTAAAGCAGCGTATTTATAATAACTTACAATCTTTTGAATAGCGTCTTTACGAGAAATGTCTTGTTTTTTTTGAATCCTATATTTTTAATTTCTTATGTAAATTAATCTAAGATTTTTTTATGTACACTTTTTTATACAGTCTGTAGTTTTACATTGTAGATGCCTGCAGCTAATTGGGGTAATGGAACATCTTTGTTGTTTTTAGACTGAAAATAGGTCGCCATTATTTGCTTTCTAAGAATATTGAATACGGCAATACTTACTTCTCCTTGTGGCAATCCAGTAATTCTTACTGTAAAGTTACTTGTTTTATAAATACTTATATGGCTTATATTCGAAGCACTCTGAGCAGTGTGTAAGTAAAACTGCCAAAGCCATTTAAAGCTCCTCTGAGACTAATTTTGTATTTAGAATCATTTAGGGTCTAAGCGTTTCCATGTGTTGGTTAATCTGTCTTATAAAAACACTTTTATACCAGGGGGTGCACGTATAGTCTTAGCAGAAAAAGTAAGTTCTTGACCACTTGTAGCATCTACACCATTAGGAATTATCATTGTTCTATTATCATACCCTTTGGGAGTGCCTTCTATATAATAAACAGCAGCATATTTAGAAGTAGAGTTTGTATGCAATAAAGGTTTAATTTAAAATCTCGATATCTTTTGAGAAGCACTACTGAAAGGGTTCCACAAAAATAAGCATAAAAAGAGGCCTTCGGAATGAGTGTTTTTTTTTGTAAAGTTTATAATTTTAACTAAAACTACAAGAAAAAGGCATTTCAAAATTAAAACACTTAAAATCAGTACTTAATATAGTTATTTATTTAGTTTTTACGCCAGAAGAAGGGTGTAAATAAGATGAGCACAGTAAACAATTCTAATCTACCAATTAACATCAAAAAAGAACAAAACCATTTTGCTGCGTTGGAGAGATGTGCAAAATTATCTACAGGACTTACAGAACCAATGGCGGGTCCAATATTACCCAAAGAAGAGGCTGCTGCGCCTAGTGCAGATTTAAAATCTAAACCAAGTAAAGTTAATACTACAGAGGAAGTAGTAAAGATTAACATGTAAATAACAAAGAAAGATAAAATGTTAAAAACAATAGTTCTATTTACTGTTTTACCATCATATCTAACAGGAATAATAGCGTTTGGGTGCAAAGCCTTCTTAAATTCTAAAAAACTATTTTTTAACATAATGATGTGCCGCACTACTTTTACACCACCACTAGTAGAACCTGCGGAGCCTCCTGTAAAAAATAGTGCAAAGAAAATACCCGTTCCAAAGAAATTCCACATGGTAAAGTCTGCGGACACAAAACCAGTAGTGGTTACAACCGAAGTAACCATAAACAGTGCGTGTCTAATTGCACTTTCAGTAGCTCCAAGTACCTTAGGATGCGCTAAAACGCTTTCTAAGTTTGGGTCTTGAAAAAAGAGTATAACAATAGCGATAACGAAGGAAATACTCAAAATTCCGAATAAATAATATTTAAACTCCTCACTATTAAATACTTTCTGAACCTTACCTTTTAATGCAAAATAGGTCAAAACAAAGTTGGTGCCCGCAACAAACATAAAAAAGATAATGATGTACTGTATTAATGGTTGTCCGTTGTAAAAAGCAATACTATCAGATTTTGTAGAAAAGCCTCCCGTACTCATCGTTGCCATTGCATGATTTATGGCATCAAACCAAGTCATACCAGCAAATTTCAGTAAGAAAAATTCAACCACAGTTAAAATCACATAAATTAAGTACAATCTTTTAGCGGTGTCTGTAATTCTAGGATGCAGTTTGTCTGCAGACGGTCCTGGGGCCTCTGCCATAAAAAGCTGCATTCCTCCAATTCCTAAAAGAGGCAGAATAGCAATTGTTAGAACGATGATTCCCATGCCACCAATCCAATGCGTTGCGCTTCGCCAAAAAAGAATTCCTTTTGGCATGTTTTCGATATCAGTTAAAATTGAAGAGCCTGTTGTAGAGTAGCCAGAAATCGTTTCAAAAAAAGCATTTGAAATATCTGGTATTGCACCAGAAAGAAGGTAGGGTAGCATTCCCGTAAAAGAAAGTGTTAACCAGCCTAAGGTCACAATTAAATAGCCTTCCTTTTTTCCAATAATTGTGTTTTTAGGTTTGTTTAAAAAATACAAAAGGATACCAATAATCACAGTAATAATTCCTGCACTGAGAATTCCCCATTTTTCTGGTTCCTTATAATAGATGCTAAAAGGAACTGTTAAAAACATAAACACTCCATTTAACATGGCTGTAATTCCTAAAAAGCGATAAATTATTTTTGTGTTTAAAGCGCCCATTTTATCTAAATAGGCTTTCTACTGTGTTGATAGCTTCTGGTAAACAAAATACAATTACTTTGTCTCCAGTTTGTATTTGCATGTCACCAAAAGACATGTAAGGTTTTCCATTTCTAATAATTCCACCAAAAACAGCTTCTCTAGGAAAGTTTAAATCTTTAATAGGTTTTTCTGTAACTTTTGCATTTGGTTGTACTTCAAATTCAAAAACTTCTGCATCTATATTGTGCAAGTTTGCCAAAGCTAAAATTTCACCTTTTCTTATATGTCTTAAAATATTACTCGCAGCAATTAATTTTTTATTGATTAAAGATTCAATACCAATAGTTTGAGAAATCTCAATATAATCCATATTTTCAACCAATGCGATTGTTTTTTTAACGCCTTTAGATTTTGCTACTAAACAAGACATAATATTAGTTTCAGAATTACCGGTAACCGCAATAAATGCATCTGTTTCTCTAATGTTTTCTTCTTCCAATAATTCTAAATCTGTGCCATCGCCGTTAATTACCAGCACTTTATCTAGGGATTCTGCAAGATTTTTTGCTTTCTCTTTATCCTTTTCTATTAATTTAATTTTAAACCCTTCTTTGCATAAATTTCTTGCCGTTTTTTCACCAATACTACTGCCACCAAGAATAATTACATTTTTTATATCGAATTTTTTCTTTCCAATGATTGGATACAGGTCTTTTACGTTGTAACTCGGTACAGAAAAGTACACTTGATCATTTACTTGATACCTTGTGTCTCCTCTGGGAATAATAGTTTGTGAAACATTCTCTCTTTTGATAGCAATTGTAATAAAGTCTACATTTTTAAATTTTTGTTTTGCTTCTTTTACCGTTAAGTCTACTAAAGGAGATTTGTAGGTTAGTGAGGTTCCCATCACATTAAAAAGGCCCCTTTCAAACTCTACAGTGTCATTAAAAGAAGACTGTTTTAGCAGCATTTTTATTTCATTTGCGGCCAACTCTTGCGGCGATATCATAAAATCTAAACCAAATTGTTTAAAGTCTATTTCGCAGTCATTCAAAAATTCAGGATTGTCTATTCTAGCAATTGTTTTTTTAGCCCCTAAAGATTTACCGATTACAGAAATTGTAAAATTTGTATTCTGACTTTCGGTAACAGCAATTAATAAGTCAGCAGATTCAATTCCAATCTCTTTTAAAAGCTTTATTGAAGTTGCGTCTCCTTTTTTGGTAATTACATCTAAATGGCTGTTTAAGTAATTTAATTTTTCACCATCAAAGTCGATAATATAGGTGTCTTGAGATTCATAAGAAAGTAGTTTGGCCAAATGAAAGCCAACATCTCCTGCACCAGCAATAATTATCTTCATAGTTAAAATAGATAGTCTATAAGAGGCAAATATACAAAAGTCTGGAAACTGTTTTTTAAAAATTGATTTTTCTTTTTGAATTAGGCTATCTGCTGAGCAACCGAATACTGCTTAATTCCTAATTTGTATATTTATAATAAAAAAAGGCATGGAAAAATTAACAATTAAATCTTGGGCTTTAGATGATAGGCCTAGAGAGAAGTTAGTAGCCAAGGGGAAAACAGCTTTGTCTAACGCAGAGTTAATTGCCATTTTAATAGGTTCTGGAAATAGGGAAGAAAGTGCAGTAGCATTGTCTAAACGAATTTTAAAAACGGTCAACGGAAACATTTATGAACTCGCAAAACTATCGGTTGAAAAACTAACCGCATTTAAGGGTATTGGAGCAGCAAAAGCAATAAGTATTATTACGGCCTTAGAGTTAGGAAAAAGAAGACAACTAGAGGTTGCCTTAGAAAAGCCGAAAATTACTAGTAGTAAAGATGTGGCACAGCTAATGCAACCCGTTCTTGGCGATTTAGAGCATGAAGAATTTTGGGTTCTTTTTTTGAATAACTCTAATAAAGTAGTCACAAAATCTCAAATTAGTAAAGGTGGTTTAACGGCTACGATTGTAGATATTAGATTGGTCTTTAAAAGAGCTCTAGAATTGGCTTCGGTGGGTATTATTGTTTGTCACAATCATCCTTCAGGAAAACGACAACCAAGCAATGCAGACAAACAGTTAACTCAAAAGATTAAAGAGGCAGGAACTACTTTAGACATTAAACTTTTAGATCATTTGATTATTACTGAAAAAGAGTATTTTAGCTTTGCAGATGAAAATTTACTGTAAGTTTTATGTGATAAGTAGTTCGCAGAATTTGAAACTTTATTACTTTGCTACTTTGCAATTATAAAAAGCCATGATATTAGTTTATACACATAAAATTACACCTAGAGTTCGGTATATATTTAAACATATTTTAACAAGAACGCTGTTAATTCCTGTAAGCTTTACCACAAAAGTAGAAAAATTTGTTGCGCACAACGGGCCTAAATTATCATACACAAAAACACCACTAGGAAAAGAATTTTTTATAAAGAGCAATCCTTTGTTGTTTGAACAAGGTGTGAACGATTTAGAAGTACATGTTCAGAAATGGGAAGAAGTCCCTTGTTTTTTTGCAACAGGAAGTAAATCTGTAATTCCTTTTGATATTTTTGCAGCAAGTTTCTATTTAATTTCGCGGTATGAAGAATATTTACCACATGTAAAAGATAGTCATGGAAGGTATTCGGCAATAGAAAGTCTGGCGTATAAAAACGGTTTTCTAGAAAAACCAGTGGTAGACATTTGGGCCTATAAATTAGTAGCAAAATTAAAAGAAAAATTTCCAGATTACGATTATAAAAATAGGTCTTATCAATATATTTCGACCATAGATATAGACAATGCTTTTGCTTATAAACACAAAAATTTTATAAGAACTTTTGGTGGATTTTTAAATGATTTATTCAAATTCCGATTGTTAGATATTTGGTACAGATTTGTGGTTACTTTGAATATAAAAAAAGATCCTTTTGACAATTTTCAGAAAATCTTAGATATTAAAAAGGCAAAAGACATTACCACTATTTTCTTCTGTTCTATTGGAGATTACACCACTTTTGACACCAATGTTTCTGCATCTAAAAATAAATATAGATTGCTTCTAAAAGATTTGGTTGATTATGCGAGTGTTGGTTTGCATCCCTCTTATTTTACAATGCAGAGTCCAGCACTCTTAAAAAAAGAAAAAGGACGGCTAGAAAACATTACAAACATACCCGTAATTAGATCTAGACAGCATTATTTGCGTTTTAATTTACCAGAAACGTATCAACAATTAATAGACTTAGAAATAGAAGAAGACCACTCTATGGGGTATGCAAGCAGTGTTGGGTTTAGAGCAAGTACCTGTACACCTTTTTATTTCTATGATTTAGATTTCGAAATTCAAACACCTTTAAAAATTTTCCCATTTGCTTTAATGGATACTACTTTAAATGATTATTTAAAGATAACACCAAAACAATCTTTAGGAAAAATTAGAGATTTAAGAAACGAAGTAAAAGCTGTAAATGGTACTTTTATTACCTTATTTCATAATGAAAGTTTAAGCAATCATATGCGTTGGAGAGGTTGGAAACGCTTGTATGAATCTATGATAAAAATTGTTGTTTCTTAGCATGATAAAGTACGTTAAAAGAAAAAATTTAGATCTTGTAAAGTATAATGATTGTATCGAAAATTCAATACAATCTAGAATTTATGCATTTGCTTGGTATTTAGATATTGTTGCAGACAATTGGGATGTTTTGGTTTTGAATGATTATCAAGCAGTAATGCCAATTCCATGGAAACAGAAATATTTTATAAAATATATCACACAACCTTTTTTTTGTCAGCAATTAGGTGTTTTTTCTAAAGATGAAATTTCTAACGATGTAATTCAAAATTTTATAAAAGTAATTCCAATAAAATTTTTAAAAATTACACTAAATTTTAACTCTAAAAATGCAATAGATCGTAAAGATCTAATTATTAAAAACAATGCTATTTTAAAATTAGATAAAGATTTTAAAGAGCTAAAAAACAACTTCAATAAAAACAGAAAAAGAGATTTAAAAAAAGCAGAATTATCTTTATTTACTTTTGATACTGCTATCCAATCAAATGAGTTTTTTGATTTTTATTTAGAAAATGATAAAAATTATAAAGCTGAAAAAAAGTTGCTTTTTACTCTTAAAAAAATAATTACATCAAGTAATTTAAAAATAAAATATTTTGGACTTAGACATAATGGAGCGTTATCTTGTAGTGTCCTTTTGTTAGATGACGGTAAAAGAGTTACTTACCTAGTTCCAGTTTCTAATAATTTTGCCAGAGAAAATGGCGGAGCTACATTTCTTATTTCTAAAATACTAAGTCTCTATGCCAAGAGAAATTATATTCTTGACTTTGAAGGCTCAATGATTGCAGGGGTTGCTAAGTTTTACAGAAGTTTTGGGGCTAAAGAAGCGGTTTATTTTACCTTTAATAGAACTTTTTTATAAAGTAATTTAAAACAAATAAAAGATAATATACTTGTAAACCACATTAAGATAGCAGAGGTAATTGCAGCACCTTTAATACCTAATTCTGGTATTAAATAATAATTACTAATTACATTTAGACTTAAAGCTATTAAAGCGATGTAGTAATTTACGCTTGCTTTACCAATAGAAGATAACAGGTTTCCAAAAAGCCCTCTAAAAATAAAAATTCCAGAAACTCCTAACATCATTATAAAAAAAGTAGTACTGTACGTTGCAAAACTCTTGCCAAGTAAACTTAAAACATAACTTCCGAAGAAATAGGAAGCAGTTATTAATAAAATGCTTATTCCTGAAAAAAACAGCATGTAACTTTTTATGTAATTTTTAATGTATTTTTTATCATATATTTTTTCTGTAAAAGCAACAAAATCGGTGTTGATAAAAATGCGCGGTAAAAACAGTAAACTAAAAGGTATTAAAGAAACATATCTATAGTTTGTTACCATTTCAGGATCTTTGATCAAATAGCCAATTAATAAAATATCTACAACAAATAATAGTTGAGTTACTACATTAGATAAACTTGCAAAAAAGCCATATTTCCAGAAAAAGAAATTTAATTCTGGTATTTTTTTAATCTGTTTTACTTTAATTTTTAATTTTTTAATAAAAAATAAAGAAGCAAGAATAGGGGATAGTAACAAAGATATGATATAACCAATCTCTTTTAAATAAAAAGTGAAACCAGTTGTTAATACTATAAAAATAATGCTAAATAAAAGCTCTGAATACGCAAAATTCTTGTTATCATGATTTAGCCTCAGTTGCACTCTAACTACTTCAAAAATAAAATTTGGTAGGATTAAAAAAGAAAAAATAATCATATATAATCGTCCTTTTTCAAACTGAAAAGGAATAAATGAACTACAAATAATCAATAGTAGAATCATTCCTAAAGAACTTAAAAAACCATATTTTAAAACATACAAAAAAATACTGTTTCTATCTTCTGCATTTTTATTTAAAGCACTAAACCGAATAAGACTTTGAGGCAAACCTAAACCACTAATAGGTAATAAGAAAAGAACAATATTGTAAGAGAACAAAACAACACCTAAAGAGGAATTGTCTATAAATTGCAATGCAACCCAAGAAGCTAGTAACGATAACAATCTAGAAATTATAGTGGCAAAAAACACGTAACTTCCAGAGCGGTTTAAAAAGTTTTGTATGTAGTTGATTATTAATTTCAGAGCTTATATTTTAAGGAATTAAAATACAGCTTTTCAAAATCTGATGCAATCTTATCTTCAGAAAAGTTTTCTTCAACATAGTTGTGCATATCCTTTTTATTCATCTTAAAACTTCGATGCATTGTTACTATTTTACGGAGCAAAGCATCTTCATCATTTGGAGAAACTAAAAACCCAAACTCTTTAGGAAAAAATTCGCTGACTCCACCAACATTTGTAGCTATTACTGGGACTCCACACGCAAAAGACTCTAAAATTACACAAGGTAAATTCTCGTAATTACTAAATAACACAAACAAATTACTGCTTTGCAAGTAAGAAGCAACCTTTTTATGAGGTATGTGATCTATAAACTCAATTTTATCAATATCAATTTTAATTTTTTCTATAAACATTTTATATTGAATAGAATTTCCGCCAATTAGCTGCACCTTAAAATGGTCTATTTTACTTTCTAGTTTTTTTACAACTCTTAAAAAACCCTCCACATTTTTGTGTTTGTTTAGCATATTTGAAATATGGGTAATTGTAAAGGTCTGATTGTTGTTTTCTGAAGGAAAAAATAAACTAGTGTTTACAACATTTGGCACTCTAAAATAATTTCCTTTCAAATTTAAAGCAAGCATTGCATCTCTCAAGTTATTAGAAACGGGACAGATAAAAGCTGCATTTTTGGCGATAATTTTAGAAATAAATTTTTGACTAAAAGTTAATTCTTTTGCCTGCGGTTGGTGGTAGCCAGTAAAATGTTCAGAAATTATAAAACGTTTGTTTTTAAACCATTTTAAATACAAACTAAAAATACCAAAAGGATAAATTTCATTCAAATGAACAATATTAAAAGACTTCGTTTTTTTTAAAATAACTAAAAATGCCTTGCCAAATAAAGCTATTTTTTTTAACGGATTATTTGTGCTTTTTAGATATGCTATATGGGTGGTAATGTGATTTTCTTGTTTAGAAATAATTTCAATGTTTGTACGAAGGCTTTTATCTGTAACAATATGAATAACTGTTACTTTATGTTTTAAAGAAACCGCTTTTGCATGTCTTTCTATAAAATCTCCATTTGTGGGTAAAATCCTAGAAGGATACCAACCACAAAGAAATAAAACATGAAGTTTGCTGTTCAAAAAAATAGGAGATTAGTTCTGTCAAATATAGTAACTAAATTTTCTTTATTTTGCTAATAATTTTTTACTTTAGACCGATGAAAATAAAACACGTTTTTTTTGACTTAGATCACACCTTATGGGATTTTGAAAAAAATTCTGAATTAACTTTTAAGAAAATTTTTAAAGACAATGGGATCACTGTAAATATTGATGTTTTTTTTTCGATTTACAAACCGCTTAATTTAAAATATTGGAAATTATACAGAAACGAGCAAGTTTCTAAAGAAGAGTTGAGGTATGGTAGACTTAAGAATTCTTTTGATGCTGTTAATTATGAAATTTCAGATCAATTAATAGATAAACTAGCAATCGATTTTATAGAGAATTTAGCCAACTTTAACCACCTTTTTGAGGGCACTTTTGAACTATTAGATTATTTAAAGGATAAATATACGCTTCATATTATCACAAATGGCTTTGAAGAAATTCAGAGTAAAAAAATGATAAATTCTAAAATTCATCATTACTTCGACCAAGTTATAACGTCTGAATCTGTGGGTGTAAAAAAACCAAATTCTAAAGTTTTTGAGTATGCATTAGAAGTTGCAAATGCAAAAAAAGATAATTCTGTAATGATTGGTGATAGTTTAGAGGCAGATATTAGAGGGGCCTTAAGTTCGGGTTTAAGCGCTATTCATTGTGTTTTTGATAGTCCGAAGTCAACAAGCGAAGATTTTATTTCGGTAAACAGCTTATTAGAAATAAAAGCTTACCTTTAGTAGAAACATTTGTTTTGAGAAATTAAACTTATATAAACTATGAAATCTTCCCAAAGGTTAAGTTTAATTCTAAGCGCTATTTTATTTTTTTCTTGCGCTAGTCCATTAGATTTTGATCAACTAAATCAATATTCCCCAAACCAGGCTGTTTCTGTACCTTTCATAACTTTTACAATAAACGATACTAATTTTGAAACTCCTATTTCGCCAGCTCTGGTTCCCTCAATTTTTAAAAAATTAGACTTTAAAATTTTTGATGGTACTTTTTTAAAAGACAGGGCAGTACAATTAGAATTTGATTTCGAAATTAAGAACGACATTAATAGACATTTTACCATAGAAATTATATTGCGAGCAGCAGATTTTGATGATGGTAATTCTTTGATAGATGGTCGTGAAATTCATAGGATAGCACTTAATGTCAAAGCTAGCAGTCAAGATTTCACAGAAAACGTTCTTATAACGAAAGCAGAAGTTCCAGATATTGTTAATTTTTCAAGAGTAGATATTAAGCTGACTTTACAAGACGATATGATTCCAATAGATTCAATAGATGCTGGTGAACTTAAATTCAAATCTGGATTAACAGTTTATTTAAAAGGTGCATTATAGTATGAAAAAATTCGTTATAATTTTTGTATTCGTCTTCACTGTAAATATTTTTTCACAAAACAAACAGGTTTTGTATGACTTTGCAGGCGTACCTCAAACATTATTGTTAAATCCTGGCTTAGAAACTAATTTAAAATTTCATGTTGGTCTTCCTTTTTTAGCTGGATTTTCCCTAGAAATTGGCTCAACAGGTTTTTCTGCTGCAGATCTTTTTGCTGCAGATAGCAGAAACATTAATTTAAAAATTAGAGATGTTCTGGCTACCATAGACGCCAGTGATCACTTAAAAATTAATAGCCAAATAGAGATTTTTAGTGTTGGTTATCGGTTCAATGAGAAAACATATATTAGTGCAGGCTTTTATCAAGAATTAGATGCTGTTGGTTATCTACCAAAAGACATACTTGCCTTGGCTAGTGAGGGAAATGCAGCTTATTTAAATAAAAGTTTTAGTGTATCTCAAGTGTTATATAATGTGGATTTTTTGGGTGTTTTACATGCAGGAATAACGAAAGAGGTAAATAAAAAGCTGACTGTTGGTGGTCGTTTTAAAATATATTCATCTGCTTTACATTTAGAATCTACAAACAACTCTGGTACATTAACAACTGCTTTAGGTGCCAATAATGTATATATACAGTATTTAAATAATGTGAATGCAGAATTTAGAACTGCAGGTTTGACTAAAATCAAAAAATACAGAGAGGACTCTAATACCTCTATCAGTAATGTTTTTTTAGGTGAAAATTTGGGTGTTGGCTTAGATTTTGGAATTACGTTTCACATTTCGCCGCAATTACAATTTTCTGGTAGTATGATAGATGTGGGTTTTGTGAATTATACAAAAGACATTAAAAATACCACAACAACCGGTAGTTTCACATTTGAAGGCATAGAATTGGAGTTAGACGTGCCAAATAGAGATTATTGGAATGAATTAGAGAGCGCTTTTAAAGCGCAAGTTTTAACAACAGACAATCAAGATTCTTATGTTTCTTGGAGACCAATAAAAATCAATGCAGCTCTAAAATATAGCTTTGGAAAAAAAAGAAGCAAATATTGCTATGACAATACCTTTAAAGAGTTCTATACAGATGCTTTTGGTGCTCAATTATATACTGTGTCTAGGCCTTTAAAGCGACAATTTGCAGGTACCGTTTTTTATGAAAAGTCATTTTCAAATAAATTACATGCAAAAGTAACATATACAGTAGATGATCATTCTTATTATAATATAGGACTTGGTATTTCTGCTCAAGTAGGAAAAATAAATTTTTATGGAATTCTTGATAATATCGCAGAATTGTCAGATGTTTCTGATGCAAACAGTGCATCACTGCAATTTGGTTTTAACCTATTATTTAATTAATATGAAGAATACAGTATTTTTATAGTTTGTAATTTTTATGCTTTCGCATAAGAAAAAAAGGTACGCAACTATGAATATATACTTGTACCAGAACGTTTTTCTTTGTGATAACAAAATGATCAGTATCAAACAAGCTCATTAGCTAAATTTTTATTAGCGAAGAACGGATGTACTATGGTTTTAGATTCAGAGGAGTATCCTAGAGCACTTAAAAATTATCTTTGTAATGGTTTAACAGCGTTCGTTGAAGATAAGTCCTCTATGTTTAAAGTTAAGGTGATTATCGGGTTAAGAGATTGTTTTAATAAGGTAGTATTCATTTCACAAGAGGGTGTCAGTAAGTTGAAGGACTATAAAAAAGGGTTTCAAGAAGCTATTAGGAATGCGCATGCCAGCATGAGCGATTTGAAATATGAAGCGGTTTCTATTGCATCTAAAGTTAAAGTTAAAAAACAAAATATAGTTGAGGTTCCCGTTATTCATCAAAGTTTGAAAACAAAGAAGGTTGTTGCAGAAAAAGCAGCAGCAGCAATATCAGTAAAAACAGAAGAGGTTGTTCTAAATAAAAAATTAGAGTCTATAAATATACTATATGCCCAGCCAAAAGAAAATGGTTTTCAATTGATAAACTTAAAACCAACGGTTGTTTTTGTTATTTTGAAAACCAATGTTAAAGATGTCTTTATTCTTAAAGGTAAAAATGGTTTGCTGTACAAGAGCGAGAAAGTTTGGTTTGCAGAGTTCTATGAAGATGGGAAGTTGATAGTGAAAAAGGACCAGATTAAATTCTAATAATCATACCTATTTTTCCACCTATTTTTTAAAAGCTCTTTGAATTGATTTTCTCTTTGGTTTTCTCCGGGTTCATATAATTTTGTTCCAGAAATTTCTACAGGTAAAAATTCTTGCGCTATAAAATTGTTAGGATAGCTATGAGAATATTTGTACTCTTTGCCATAATCTAAGTCTTTCATTAATTTTGTTGGTGCATTTCTCAAATGCAGCGGAACAGATAAATCCCCTGTTTCTTTTACCAATTCTTGTGCTTTACCAATCGCTAAATAAGAAGCATTACTCTTTGTAGAATTTGCTAAATAAACAGCACATTGACTCAATACTATTCGAGCTTCTGGATTTCCTATTATAGCAACTGCTTGAAACGTATTGTTGGCTAATATTAAGGCAGTTGGGTTTGCATTACCAATATCTTCTGAAGCTAATATTAACATTCTTCTTGCTATAAACTTTACATCTTCGCCACCTTCAATCATTCTTGCCAACCAATAAACAGCAGCATTTGGGTCGCTGCCACGTATTGATTTTATAAAAGCCGAAACAATGTCATAATGCTGTTCTCCTGTTTTATCATATCTAGCAGTATTCTTTTGTATTTTTGAAAGTACCAATTCATTGGTAATTTCAATTTCATCATCAACAGAAACTAACAATTCAAAGATATTTAATAGTTTTCTTGCATCTCCACCTGAAACCTGCAACAAAGCATCTGTTTCTTTTAACATGATTTTTTTTGAAGAAAGAAATTCGTCTTTTTCCATTGCTCTGTGCAACAATGCTACTAAATTTTCTTGGTCAAAGGAATTTAGAATATAGATCTGACAGCGAGAAAGTAGGGCAGGTATTACCTCAAAACTTGGATTTTCTGTAGTTGCGCCAATTAAGGTAACCCAGCCTTTTTCTACAGCTCCTAATAAAGAATCTTGTTGAGATTTACTAAATCGGTGAATTTCATCAATAAATAGAATCGGATTTTTAGCCGTAAACAAGCCGCCACTTTTTTTTGCCTTTTCTATAACTTCTCGCACATCTTTTACACCAGAGCTAATAGCACTTAACGTATAAAATGGTCTTTTACTTTCAGTGGCAATAATATTAGCGAGTGTAGTTTTTCCAATTCCGGGAGGACCCCATAGGATTAAAGACGGTATTATACCTTGTTTTATTAAATTAGTTAAAACACCATTTTTACCAACTAAATGTTGCTGACTAATATAATCTTCTAATGTTTTAGGTCTAATTCTTTCTGCCAAAGGTTCATTCATCTTACAAAAATAACAAAGTTTTATGACAGAGGTTGTTATTTTCTAATTTGGTAGCATATTTGTTTATTTTTACAACTATGAAAGATGAAAGTCAATTAAAAATTACAAAATCTGTATTTTTTATACCCATATTGTATGTGTGTGCTATTTGGTTTATTTATTGGGTAGAAATTTATTTCAACTTTAATTTTAATAAATACGGAGTCTTACCAAGAGATTTTACGGGCTTAAGAGGTGTTTTTTTAACGCATTTTGTACACAGTGATGTCAACCATCTTTTTAATAATTCAGTTCCGTTATTTGTATTGCTTTTAAGTCTTTTTTATTTTTATAGAAACATTGCTTATAAAGTTTTAATTTTCGGCGGTATTTTATCTGGTTTTTTAACTTGGGGTATTGCAAGAGAATCGTACCATATTGGTGCAAGTGGTATTGTTTACCTCCTTTTTAGTTTTGTCTTTTTTAGCGGAATTATTAGAAAACATTATAGACTTGTAGCGTTATCTTTAATTATTATATTCCTGTATGGAAGCATGATTTGGTATGTGTTGCCTATTAAAGACGGAATGTCTTGGGAAGGACATCTCTCTGGTTTTTTAGTAGGATTATTGTTTGCTTTTTTTTATCGAGGTAAGGGAATTATAAAAGAAGAACATCAATTCACAGAAACAGCATTTGATTTGTTATTTGACGAGAATGGAAAATACACTCCACCAGAAATAGAGGAGGAGTGATGCCATATATAAAAGCGTTTTTATTTTTTTAAATTTTAATTGCTGCTATACGTTGTCTTATCGTTTCATATAAGAAAGCGCCGCATGCAACCGAAACATTTAAGGATGCAATTTCACCTAACATCGGTAATTTTGCTTTGTAATCTACCATTTTAAGTATCGACGGATTTACACCTCTTTGCTCAGAGCCCATTACAATTGCAATGGGTTGGTTTAACTCAATATCATAGATAGCGTCTTCTGTCTTTTCTGTGGCAGCAACTGTTTTAATTTCTGAAGCTTGAAGTATATACAAGGCATCTTTTATGTGATCTACCTTACAAATAGGTATTCTGAAAGCGGCACCTGCAGACGTTTTTATGGTTTCTGCATTTACAGGAGCACTTCCGTCTTTTTGAATTATAATACCATTCACACCGGTACATTCTGCCGTTCTAATAATGGCACCAAAGTTTCGGACATCAGAAAGCTGATCTAATAGAAGAAATAATGGCATTTCATCGCTTTCTAAGGTCTTTTCTATTAGTGTTTCTAGGTCATGAAATTCTACTGGAGATATTTGTGCAACGGCACCTTGATGGTTTCCGTTTTTAGACAAACGATTTAGCTTTTCAATAGGTACTAAGCTTGTAGCTATTTTTTTTTCTTTGATGAGGTTATTCAATTCAAAAAAAAGACTGCCTCTTAATTCTTTTTGTAAATAAATTTTATTAATTGTAGAGCCACTTTCAATTGCTTCAATAATAGCTCTTATTCCAAAGATGTTGGTTGTTTCTGTTGTCATTGGTCAAAGGTATGCTTTATAGTTTGAAGGTAAAAAAAAACCACCTCAATTGAGGTGGTTTTTTTTTACTTTCAAACGATATCGCTATAAAGAAAAGGTAACAGTTGAATCCGTTGAATAAGAGTCTCCAGATATTGAAGCCAACCCAACACCATCAGAACTAATAGTATATGAAGTTCCTCCATCACCATAAGAATCTGCAACATTTAGAGTGTATTCACCTATTGGTAGGCATTGTTTAAATGTAATATCTCCAGTTAATTCACCTGCAGCAAGAGATAAAACAGTTTCTCCAGCCGAGTTAACTAAAGAAAAAGAAGCTTCATCAGGATAATCATCAGTATTGTCAATTGATAATTCTAAACTTTTGGTACCGCTTGCACAAAGTCTAGAAATATTTAGAGTTATATTACCTCCAACATAAAGACCTTCTTTTGAAACTAGAGCGATGGTTAAGGTTTCCCCATCAGCGTCAATATTTAAATCTGATATTGTTACTGAAAATTCACCAACATTGGAATTTCCAGGAATTACAAATGAAGTTGGTACCGTGTAAGAAGCTTCATCAGCAGAAGTTTCTTCTGAAACAACAACAACATCTAGCGTTCTTGTGGCTGTTGATATTGTAGATGCATACGAGGTAATAGTATTGGTACTTTCACCGTCAATATCAACTCCAAAGCTATAAGAATCAGACTCGAAAGTAACATAATTTGTATCCATTGGTTCCACCTCGTCGGTACAACTATTAAGCGTACAGATAGCTATAAATAAGTATGCGATTAATTTTATATTTTTCATCATTATTGTTTTTTAATTAAAAAGGGCAAGTATTTGAGAATTCAAATACAACTACCTGCCCTTTAAATGGATACTAGTTATTTTGAGAATTCACAAAAGGATTAAATTGAATTTCATCTTCTGGAATTTCAAAAGTCAATCTTTCATCATTGTAAGGAATTGCTTCACCCACAGATGATAAGTGATTTGAGCCTCTTGTAATAGTAGCTTTGTTTCGCTTCATCGCTAAGTAACTCTTTCCTTCACCAAATAACTCAATTCTTGTTTGTAAGTATATCTCATTTTTGAGCGCTTGTCCAGACAATCCGTCGATATAAGATGCATCTGCTGTTCTTTGGCTTACAACATTTTTTAAGTATGTTTTTGCATTTGCATCATTGTTTGACGCTGCTGCATATTCTGCTGCTAATAAATGCATTTCTGCAACACGCATGTACACATAATCTGCTTTTACAATTCTACCAGAACCATACTGTACTCGGTCTACGTCATAAAATTTAAACAAAGGTAATAAGTGTTGTCCTGCTGAAGAATCATCATAAAATTGCCCTTTTCTTGCATCGTTTGCAGGAATCGCATCAAATAATGATTGATCTATGGCTTTATAATCACCAAAAGCAGCATAGCTATAGCTATAGTAGTCCATTTGACCCCACCATGAAACTAATCCTAATCCAATTTCATCAGTTAAATCAACACCCCACATCCATCCTGGAGTTGCAACATTATTAAAACCACCAGTTATTTCTGTAGCGCTCATTAAAGTGTACCCGCCACCAATAGCTGCAACTGCCATATCGTAAGCTTTCGCATAGTCTTCTCCTCTAGCACCTAAGACATAAGAATAAATTGCTTGTGCAACTGATTTATCGATTTGTGTTTTATTTGATCTATTAAAACTGCTTAAAAGACTAATAGCTTCTGTTAAGTCAGCTTCTATTAGGGTATAGATTTCCAATGCAGTTACTTTTGGTCCATTTTCATCTGTAGAACTTGTGTAAATTGGTAAAATCTCCTCAGAAGCTGCATATTCCTTTTGATAAAATTGCGTTAAATAAAAATAGGAGTGAGCTCTCAATGCTTTCGCTTGCCCCATAATGTGTTTATTCTCTTCATTCTCTGGGATAGCTTCTGTACCTCCTAAACCATCGATTACTTCATTACAACCTCTAATAATTCTATAATAATATCTCCACACTTGACGATTATCATAATAAGTAAAATCTTGAGGTGCTTGAAACTCTGTGATACTAGCTCTGTACCAACCATAAACACTTTGACTTAGCGCAAGATCTCCAGAGAGCATGTCTCCAAAAATATCATATGCTTTTTGTCCAAAATCATCATGACCGCTACTACCACCAGTTCCTGTTGTAAATGTAAGAGAATATACCCCTGCCATTAAGGCTCCTGTAACTTCAGGATCTACTGCAGCAGCCTCTTCAAACTGTGCAGATGTTAAAGATGCCGTGCCTTCTAACGCAGGATCTCCTAAAAAATCTTCACCACAGCTTAGACTTATCAAAGTCAAAGCTGTTAATAATCCGTATTTAAATATTTTATTCATTGTATTTTTTTTAAAAAATTAAAATTTAACTCGAACACCTAATGAAACTGTAGTCTGTGGTGCATATAATCTACGACCTGAGCTTCCTGATTCACTCGTGTTTGGTAAGAAACCTCTCCTTGCTGAACCTGTAAACAAGTTGTCTGCAGTCAATGAAAAGTTGCATACATCAATACTCGATCCTTTTAAATATTTTTGAGGCACGGCGTATCCAATGTTTACATTGTTTAAAGCGAGATAATCTGTACTTGTAATGAACCTTGTTGATTCACTAGTTCCATTTACAAAAACATTATCAGTTAAAGCAGGGACATCTGTAATGTCTCCAGGATTTTGCCATCTGTTAGAAATATCTTTGTGGAAGTTGTTTCCAACTGCACCAAAACGATCTGACATTAATTCTGCATATTGTGCATCATAAGCATATCCTCCTAAACTATAGGTGAATTGCGTAGAAAAACTAAAATCGTATAGTTTTCCTGTTAAACGGAAAGCTCCACTTACATCTGCAATTGCAGATTTATTTGCATATACTTCAGAAGCATCTGCATAGGTTTTTGTAACCTTTTTCTTGATATTCGCATCTGCAACAAGTCGCTTATATTCGACGATTGAACCAGTACTAGTCTTAATAGCTTCATCTACAGGAATCCATGAGCCACTTGAAGAAGATGAAGGCTCGCCAGCATCTAACACGTTGTTATTATTGATGTCATCATAGTATTGAAACCATGTTGGTGCACCGTCAGATGGATCTACACCCGCCCACTCACGCATATAAAAATCATATATAGATCTCCCTGTAGACCATCCATATTGCCCATCGGGCTTTAGTACTTGTGGGTCTCCAGTTGAAGGTTCTATTGGCATCGCAGTAAATTCATTTGTTAAAAATGCTCCATTTATATTAAGATCTAAAGAGAAGTCTTTTGTATTCACTAAATGTCCTGTTAAATCGATTTCAATTCCCGAGTTTTCTACTTCCCCGTCATTTACCGTTATTGAACTTAGTCCTTGCGAAGGTCCTACTTTTCTATTAAAAATTTGTTTATCAGTTTTCTTCATATAGTAATCAACAGCACCATCTATGTATTTTCCAAAAGTAAATTCAGTACCTACTTGAAACTGTCTTGATGTTTCCCAAGTAAGATCTGGATTCCCATTCAAACCTGGTGCTATAGAAATACCTCCAGCTAAGTTTCCACCGTTATAAAGGTTGTATCCAGAAAAACGTCCAACACCTTGTTGATCTCCAGTAGTTCCATAAGAAACTTTTAATTTCAAGAAATCAAAATTAGTATCTACCATAAAGTCTTCACTACTTAAGACCCAAGAAGCACCAACAGATGAGAAAGTACCCCATTTTTCATTT
>Ga0307489_10000250_pt1 | contig 30980 bp, 27 predicted proteins | sample SB12metaG_FD_202247 | JGI IMG/M metagenome (GOLD analysis project Ga0307489, IMG submission 202247) | Sea-ice brine microbial communities from Beaufort Sea near Barrow, Alaska, United States - SB 1.2 | ecosystem: Environmental > Aquatic > Marine > Coastal | place: USA: Alaska | collected... | reverse complement strand
TCATGGTCTAGACGACGTGATGTATGGCGAAATGATCGAATTCGACGGCGGTGTCTACGGTATGGCACTTAACCTCGAGCGTGACTCTGTCGGCGCCGTGGTGTTAGGTGACTATCAGGGATTGGCCGAAGGTCAAAAAGCCCGATGCACCGGACGTGTATTGGAAGTGCCAGTAGGTCCAGAATTGGAAGGTCGCGTAGTCGACGCCCTGGGTAACCCTATTGATGGTAAGGGACCGATTAATGCGGCCCTCACCGATGCAATTGAAAAAGTTGCTCCAGGTGTTATTGAGCGTCAATCAGTTGATCAGCCAGTGCAAATTGGTCTGAAGGCGATTGATGCCATGGTGCCAATCGGTCGCGGTCAGCGCGAACTGATTATTGGTGATCGCCAGATTGGTAAGACGGCGATTGCAGTTGATGCCATCATCAACCAGAAAGGCTCAGGTATTAAATGTATCTATGTAGCCATTGGTCAGAAAGCCGCTTCGGTTGCCGCTGTTGTGCGCAAACTCGAAGAGCACGGCGCTATGGAGCACACGATTGTTGTTGCTGCTACCGCCTCTGATCCAGCTGCCATGCAGTTCTTGGCGCCATTTGCTGGTTGTTCAATGGGTGAGTACTACCGTGATCGCGGTCAAGACGCACTGATTATTTATGATGATTTGACCAAGCAGGCCTGGGCCTACCGTCAAATTTCGCTGCTGCTGAAACGTCCTCCGGGTCGTGAAGCCTATCCTGGCGATGTGTTCTATTTGCACTCCAGATTGTTGGAGCGTGCAGCTCGCGTTAACCCAACTTACGTTGAGAAGTTCACCAAGGGTGAAGTCAAAGGTAAGACTGGTTCATTGACTGCATTGCCCGTTATTGAAACTCAGGCCGGTGACGTCTCTGCCTTTGTACCGACCAACGTAATTTCGATTACCGATGGTCAGATCTTCCTTGAAGCGGATATGTTTAACGCCGGTGTTCGTCCAGCGATGAACGCAGGTATTTCGGTATCTCGTGTAGGTGGTGCAGCCCAGACCAAAATTATTAAGAAACTGTCCGGTGGTATTCGTACTGCTCTGGCACAGTATCGTGAGCTGGCGGCGTTCTCGCAGTTTGCCTCTGACCTCGATGAAGCGACTAAAGCCCAGTTAGACCACGGCGAGCGCGTTACCGAGCTGATGAAGCAGAAGCAGTACTCGCCACAGAGTGTCGCTGAGATGGGCGTGATGGTTTACGCAGCTGACAACGGTTACTTGCAAGCGGTCGAAGTTAACAAAATCGGTGACTTTGAAGCGGCCCTGCTCTCTTATATGAAAGCTGAGCACGCTGATCTGATGACCCAAATTAATGCATCAGGTGATTATAACGAAGACATAGCGGCTGGTTTCAAAGCTGCTCTGGACAAGTTTATTGCAACTCAAACCTGGTAAGTCAGAGTAATCGGACAGGCATAAAACATGGCAATCGGAAAAGAAGTCAAAACCAAAATTGCTAGTATTGGTAGCACGCAGAAGATCACTAGCGCCATGGAAATGGTTGCGGCGAGCAAGATGCGTCGAGCTCAGGAACGCATGTCGTTGGGTAAGCCCTACGCACAGCGCATCCGTGATGTGGTTGGCCATATAGCCAACGCGGTTTCTGAGTACCGTCACCAGTATTTGACTGAGCGCGAAGTAAAGCGCGTCGCTTATGTCGTGATCTCAACAGATCGTGGCCTCTGCGGTGGTTTGAATATTAATCTGTTCAAGGCGGCCCTCAGGTCGATGAAGGCTTGGACAGATCAGGGTATCGAAGTGGATATCTGCGTTGTTGGCAATAAAGCTGCAGGCTTCTTTAGCGCAGTTGGCGGCAATGTAGTTGCAGCGGTTAGAGATGTTGGCGATGAGCCCAATGCAGCAGATTTGATCGGCGGCGTAAAGGTTATGTTGGACGCCTACGATGAAGGCCGTATCGACAAGCTTTTTGTGGTGAGCAATGAATTTGTTAACACCATGACCCAGAAACCTACTGTTGAGCAATTGTTGCCACTGGCTGCAAATGACGATACTCGCCTTAAGCATCACTGGGACTATATCTATGAGCCCGATGCCAAGGAGCTGCTGGACGGCCTTTTGATTCGCTATATCGAATCTCAGGTATATCAGGGCGTGGTAGAGAATAAAGCCTGTGAGCAGGCCGCACGTATGCTCGCAATGAGAAATGCCACCGAAAATGCCGGTGAAATGATTGACGAATTGCAACTGCTTTATAACAAAGCGCGTCAGGCAGCGATTACCCAAGAGCTGTCAGAGATTGTAAGTGGCGCAGCAGCTGTTTAAAGCGAAACGAATTTTAAAGATTTAGTAAAGAGGAACCGGACATGAGTAGCGGAAGAATCGTACAAATTATTGGTGCTGTTATCGACGTGGAATTTCCACGTGATCAGGTACCCAGTGTCTATGACGCACTAGTAGTCGACGGCAAAGGCTTAACTCTCGAAGTTCAGCAGCAGCTGGGCGACGGCGTTGTCCGTACCATTGCTATGGGTGCATCTGAAGGCATCAGCCGCGGACTTGGCGTTGTTAACACCAAGGCACCGATTTCAGTTCCAGTAGGCATTGAAACTCTCGGCCGCATCATGGACGTTCTCGGTAATCCGATTGACGAAAAGGGCCCTATCGGCGAAAAAGAGCGCATGGCGATTCACCGCAAGCCACCAGCCTATGACGAGCTGGCCGCTTCCGACGATCTGCTCGAGACTGGCATCAAGGTAATCGATCTGGTTTGTCCTTTCGCTAAAGGCGGTAAGGTTGGACTCTTCGGCGGAGCCGGTGTTGGTAAAACCGTAAACATGATGGAGCTGATCAACAACATTGCAACAGAGCACAGCGGTCTGTCTGTATTTGCTGGTGTTGGTGAGCGTACTCGTGAAGGTAATGACTTCTACTACGAGATGCAGGAATCCGGTGTTGTAAACATCGAGACTCCAAGCGAATCTAAAGTAGCCATGGTATATGGCCAGATGAATGAGCCTCCAGGAAACAGACTGCGGGTTGCTCTGACTGGTTTGACCATGGCTGAGAAATTCCGTGACGAAGGTAAAGACGTACTGTTGTTCGTCGATAACATCTATCGTTACACATTGGCAGGTACTGAAGTATCCGCACTGTTGGGCCGTATGCCTTCAGCTGTAGGCTATCAGCCTACTCTTGCAGAAGAGATGGGTGTTCTTCAGGAGCGTATTACGTCTACTAAGACTGGTTCGATTACATCAGTTCAGGCGGTATACGTACCGGCGGATGATTTGACCGATCCCTCTCCTGCAACCACATTTGCTCACCTCGACTCCACTGTTGTACTGAGCCGTGACATTGCTTCTAAAGGTATCTACCCAGCAGTAGATCCATTGGATTCAACTTCACGTCAGCTGGATCCGTTGATTATTGGTACCGAGCACTATGCCGTTGCCCGTGGTGTACAGTCAGTACTTCAGCGCTACAAAGAGTTGAAAGATATTATTGCGATTCTGGGTATGGATGAGCTATCTGAAGAAGATAAGCTGGCCGTAGCACGCGCCCGTAAGATTGAGCGCTTCTTGTCACAGCCATTCCATGTTGCTGAAATCTTTACTGGTTCGCCAGGTAAGTACGTTTCGCTGAAAGACACCATTGCTGGATTCCAGGGTATTCTGGACGGACTGTATGATGATCTGCCAGAGCAGGCGTTCTACATGGTTGGCTCGATTGATGAAGCTATAGAGAAAGCGAAAAAGTTCTAAAGCGATTGCTTTCAAACTGAGCGTTTTTAAACCGATTAAATTGCAGCAAGCAAAGGCAATAAAGACATGGCAATAACAGTGCATTGTGACATCGTAAGTGCGGATGAATCCCTGTTCTCCGGTTTGGTCGAGATGGTTGTTGCCACCGGCTCACTGGGTGAACTGGGTGTAACAGCCGGCCATGCGCCACTGCTCAGTGATTTGAAACCCGGTCCAGTTCGTCTGGTAAAGCAGAATGGTGAAGAGGAAATTTACTATCTGTCGGGCGGCTATCTGGAAGTGCAGCCGAATAATATCTCTATCCTGGCTGACACTGCGGTGCGGGCCAACGATATTGACGAAGCTGCAGCAGCCGAAGCCGTCAAAGAAGCAGAGAGCGCCATCGCCAATCAGTCCGGCGAAATTGAGTACTCCAAAGCTGCTTCAATGTTAGCTCAGGCTACGGCGCAGTTGCGCACAGTGCAAACATTGCGCAAAAAGCTTGGTGGTTGATTAGCAACAGCAGTTGAAAAAGGGTGGCTACGGCCGCCCTTTTTTATCCCTGTAAATTGGTGCCATCGAAACCAGCCAGCTGCCTAGCACATGAGCTTGTGTTAGCTGCCTTTTGAAAGTAACGTAAGCCTCTATATTATTATCCGGCCCAAGTAAGAGTGAATAAACCATGACAAAAACGGACATTGTTATTCTCGCAGCAGGCAAAGGCACGCGGATGCGCTCCCAGCTTCCCAAAGTGCTTCACAAGCTTGCCGGCAAGCCAATGCTGACTCATGTCCTAGACGCCGCCAATGAAATGCCGGATGCCCATAAGATCGTTGTCACTGGACATGGCGCAGACCTTGTTCGCGCTACTTACCCTGAGGGCGCTTTTACAATGGTTGAGCAGAGCGAGCAGCTTGGCACTGGGCATGCTGTTAAGTGCGCCTTGGGTGAACTGAGAGAACAGGCTAAAGTTATTATTCTCTACGGCGATGTGCCGCTAATTAACCCAGCTACTATTTCCAAAATGCTAGATGCCGTAGATGACCAACATATCTCCCTACTGACCATCGAGCTGACTGACCCCTCCGGTTATGGGCGTATTATTCGCGATAGCCATAATCAGATTGAAGCCATCATTGAACAAAAAGATGCTAGCTCGGATCAGTTACAGGTCTCTGAGGTGAATACAGGTGTAATGGCCTTAACCACAGAGCTTCTTGGCGCATGGCTGCCCAAAATAGGCAACCAGAATGCCCAGGGTGAATACTATCTCACCGATTTGATCGCCATTGCCCGTAGTGCTGGTTACAGCGTAAAGGGCGTTCAGCCTGCGTCTGCGAGCGAAGTTGAGGGTATTAATAGCCGTCAACAATTAGCCGCTCTCGAGCGTACTTATCAACTACAGTTAGCTGAGCAGCTAATGGCTTCAGGCACTAGTCTGGCTGATCCAGCACGTTATGATCAGCGTGGCACTGTGATCGCAGGTACAGATAATTTTATCGACATAAACTGCCTCTTCGAAGGTGCTGTCACTCTTGGCTCTAATGTTCGTATAGGCCCTAACTGCCAGATCACCGATAGCCATATTGGTGACGGAGTTGAGATAAAAGCCAATACAGTCATTGAGCACTCTAGCATTGGCGATGGCGCCATACTGGGTCCCTTTGCGCGGATTCGTCCGGGCACCCAACTAGGGTCCAATACCAAAGTTGGCAACTTCGTCGAAACCAAAAAAGCGATTGTCGGCAACGGCAGTAAGATCAACCACCTTAGCTATGTGGGCGATGCCGAACTCGGTGAAAACGTCAATGTTGGCGCCGGCACAATCACCTGCAACTATGATGGGGTGAATAAGCACAAGACCAAAATTGGTGACAACAGCTTTGTCGGTTCTAACAGTACGCTGATTGCGCCTATCTCTATAGGAGAGGATGGCTTTGTTGCTGCGGGCTCAACTGTCAGTTCTGGAGTACCTGCGGGGCATCTGGCTGTGGGCAGAGCAAAACAACGCAATATAACGGGCTGGAAACGTCCGACCAAAAAAAACTAGGAAGTTAAACTATGTGCGGAATTGTCGGTGCTGCAACACAGCGTAATGTGTACAAAATTCTTATTGAAGGGCTTCGCCGCCTGGAATATCGTGGCTACGATTCGGCTGGTTTATCTATTATTGATAATCAGCAAAAACTGCAAACGCGGAAAAATATTGGCAAGGTTGCTGAGCTGGTTAAAGTGGCGGAGATAAATCCCGTCAGCGGATCAACCGGAATTTCGCATACTCGCTGGGCTACTCACGGCGAGCCAAGCACCATCAACTCTCATCCGCATAATTCCGCCGGAGTCTCGGTAGTACACAATGGAATTATTGAAAATCACGTCGAATTACGCGCAGAAATGGTTGCCGCTGGATACGCGATTGTGTCCGCGACAGACACTGAAGTGGTTGCCCACTTGGTACACCACTACTTACAGAAAACCGAAAATTTACTTAGTGCGGTTAAGCAAACAATCGCTCGCCTCGAGGGCGCCTATGCCTTGGGTGTTATCTCTGAAGATTATCCCGATACAATTATCGCTGCCCGCAGCGGCAGTCCGCTAGTGATAGGTGTCGGCATCGATGAGAACTTTATTGCTTCCGATCAGATGGCACTACGCCAGGTTACTGACCGTTTCGTCTTTTTAGAGGAAGGTGATTTGGTTGAGCTGAGTAGCGATAAGTACACTATTTTTGATCAGTCTGGTGCTGAGGTTTTGCGCCCAGTAAACGAGCTGGACGAAGCCGACCAAGTTGCAGAGAAAGGCCAGTATCGGCACTTTATGCAAAAAGAGATCTTCGAACAGCCGACAGTCTTAGCGAACACTATCAGTGGGCGATTGGCTGCAGACCATATTCGTGAAGCCATTTTTGGTTATAAAGCTGACGCACTATTTTCTGAAACCAAAAATATTCATATTATCGCCTGCGGCACAAGTTTTCACTCTGGGCTGGTAGCGAAATACTGGATTGAAGAGTATGCCAATATTCCCTGTCAGGTCGAGGTCGCCAGTGAGTATCGCTACCGTAAAGTACCGGTCCCAGCAGGCACTTTATTTGTCACTATCTCTCAATCTGGTGAAACTGCAGATACGCTTTCAGCCCTGCGTAAAGCCAAAGAAAATGGCTACCTTGGGTTTTTGGCCATCTGTAATGTAGCCAATAGTTCACTGGTACGTGAGTCTGATATTTCGCTAATGACCCTTGCCGGCCCCGAGATTGGCGTGGCTTCCACCAAAGCTTTTACCACCCAGCTTGTGGCACTTCAGTTACTTTCATTATCCCTAGCCAAACATAATGGCTTGGACGCAGAAACGGAAAAAGAGCTGGTTGAAAATCTCCATCAATTGCCGCAGTTGTGCAGCCAAATCTTGGCACTCGACTCGGTTATTGAGGCAGTCTCTGAATCCTTTGCCAATAAGCATCACGCATTGTTTTTAGGTCGCGGTGAGCAGTATCCGATTGCCCTGGAGGGCGCACTTAAGCTAAAAGAAATTTCTTACATTCATGCCGAAGCCTATCCCTCGGGTGAGTTAAAGCACGGACCTCTGGCTCTGGTTGATGAAGATATGCCGGTGGTTACTGTAGCGCCAAATAATCAATTATTAGAAAAACTAAAATCCAACTTGCACGAAGTTCGCGCCCGCGGTGGTCAACTTTTTGTCTTTGCTGACGTTGCCAGTGGCTTTGTCAGTGAGCCAGGTACTACCGTTATCGACATGCCTCATGTGCCAAAAAGTCTCGAAGCGATTATTTATACACTGCCACTACAGATGCTTTCTTACCATGTTGCCTTACTCAAAGGCACTGACGTAGATCAGCCGCGAAATTTAGCGAAATCAGTTACAGTGGAGTAGTCAATAAGAAGGAAAGTAAAAGAATAATAAAAAAAGAGCAGTACAATATGACGCTAATTAGAGCCGTCCTTTTTCTCACGTTTTTGTTAATAAGTACACTGACTTTTGCAGACCCAAGGATCCCGGGCTATTGGAAAAGCATTGATGACCAAACAGGTATGGTCACTGCATTCTGGAAACTAGAGATTAAGGATAATCGCCTGCTGGGCTACCTAGTGAACTATCCCGGCATGAAACCCGAAAATGTCTGTATGGAATGCACGGGCGAATTACAGGAATTCTTTGAAAAACCTATCAGCAATACAGCTTGGCTGAATCTCAGAAAAAATCGCGACGGCGTATGGGAAGATGGTTACATCATTGACTCCGGTAAGGGTGAAAAATACAAAGCGAAAGTATGGGTAGCAGATGGTAAGTTGATGATGCGCGGATATATTGGTTTTTTCTTCCGAACACAAACCTGGCTCAGAACTGACCAAGCAGCTGTGGCACAGGCAAACTTCGTTCAATAATCACTCTTCTATTGTGTAGTAGATTTGGATGCAGTCCTTGGGAAAAGATATTAATTATTTATATCCATGCTTTTTTTCCCCTGACGGCAGTTCCACTGGGACGGTATATTTTCCTCACTAAAAAAGGGGACAGAAAAAAATAAATTTTTCGGATGCATTTGAATTTCCTGGCTGTTAACCATTTCATTAACTGCCATATTTATTCAGGAAATTACCCTCGGCGAATCCTCCTTGATACACCAATTAATTCCCACCTAATACCAAAATAGGATAATTATGTTCAATGCTCTGGATCATCTTATTATCGCTGTTGAAGACTTAGATAAGGCAGAGGAAAACTACTCAAAAATATTTGGTATCAGTCCGACCTGGAAGGGTAAACAGGCTGAGTTCGGCACCAGTAATTGCCTATTTAATTTCCAAAATACTTACTTCGAACTTTTATCCGCTACGGGTGATGGCCCAGGGGCAGATCGAGTGAATGATCATCTGGAGAAAAGTGGTGAGGGCCTAATGGGTGCTGTATTTGGAGCCGATAATATCAACGGAGTTTCAACTACTCTGCGAGGAAAAGGTTTTACTGTCCCTAGCCCATCTCAGGGAGAAGGCACCAATTTCAAAGATAAAAAAATACGAAAATGGAAAAATCTTTTTCTGCCCGCTGAGCTAACTCGAGGCCTTTTCTGCTTTGTGATTCAACACACCGAGGGAGAGCTCCCCGCGCCGAAAACCTATGACCCTTCATTCATCAGAAGGTTAGATCATCTGGTTATCCAAACCAATGACGCTGATGGGCTGATTAAGATTTACAGAGATGTTTTCAACATCAGACTGGCGCTGGACAAAATAGTCGAACACTGGAAAGTCAGAATACTCTTTTTCAGGCTCAATAAAACTACATTAGAAATTGTTGAAAAACCCGATAATCAGCAGCCCAATGACAAATTATGGGGCCTGACCTGGGATGTTGAAAATATAGAGCAGGCCCATCAAAGGCTATTGCGCGAGGGTGTTGATGTGACGCCAATTAAAAAAGGGATCAAAGAAAACACCCTTGTCGCGACCATAAATTCCCATACTCACAATGTGCCCACCCTGCTTATTGAGCACCTAAAATAACGTTTTAAGGCCGCTTAATCGATTCGCAGAGAGGACAGTCCCGATTGCAATTGCTGCAAGTGAGCCTGAAGCTGCGGTCCTTTCTTCTGTGCTACGCCTATGGCCAAAACATCTATAACCGCTAAGTGTGCAATCCGCGAAGACAGCGGTGTGTAGATCTGAATATCTTCCTTGGCATCGATTTCGATAGCGATGTTTGCACTGCGCGCTATTGGCGTACCGCTTGGTGCCAGACCGATCACAATACCCCCTGACTGCTTAACTAATTCCATAGAATCCAACAGTGCCTGGGTGCGTCCCGACTGGGAGATGGCTATAACCACATCTCCAGTTTGCAGGGAAGTGGCTGACATATTCTGCAAGTGGGGATCCGAGTAGGCCGCAGAGGTAATCTGCAAACGGAAGAACTTATGCTGTGCATCAAAGGCCACGGCCGCGGATGCTCCAAAGCCGTAAAATTCAACCCGCTGTGCACTACAAATAGCGGCGACTGCCGCCTCCAGATTTTCCAGTGCCAGGCTATCCCGCACCTTCAACAAAGTATCTACAGTGGAATCAAAAACCTTGTGGGTGTATTCCCGAGTTGAGTCCTTATCCGTTACCGCTATCTGGCCATAGCTCGGACTTGAGGCCAGCTGTTGTGCCAGGGCTAGTTTAAAGTCTTGGAAACCATGACAGCCCACGGCACGACAGAAGCGCACCACTGTTGGCTCGCTAACCCCGGCCTGTTGCGCCAGATCTACAATGCGCATGCGTATAACGCCTAGGGGTTCTTTGAGAACAAATTCGGCGACTTTGCGCTCCGATTTGCGGAGATCGACCATGGTGTCGCTAATGGTTTGGGTGAGTTGTGCGGGTTTCATAATATAGCCAAAAAGAGTTATGTAAAAAATTTACAAGAAAACCGCCAATAATGCCAGTTTTGTAGTAAATAAATGTTTTGTGCCTCGCTAACCCTTCGGAATAAACTCTCGTTAAAGCTCAGAATGGCCAACAACTCCGCGGAACATGTTGGTAGAATACTGCGCTATGGATGTTACCTCGATACTCGACAAATTAAACGCGGCGCAAGAAGAAGCGGTTACCAGCGACAAGCAGCACCTCTTGGTGTTGGCCGGCGCAGGTAGTGGCAAGACTCGTGTGCTTGTGCATCGCATCGCCTGGAAAATTCAGGTCGATAATCTCTCGCCGTACTCTATCTTGGCGGTGACCTTCACCAACAAGGCAGCCCGCGAAATGCGCGAGCGCATTGATGAGCTGATGGGTATGTCACTGCGTGGCATGTGGGTGGGGACATTTCATGGTCTGGCTCACCGCCTATTAAAAGCCCATTGGAAAGACGTCAAGCTGCCGGAAAACTTTCAGATTCTCGATTCTGACGATCAGTTGCGCCTGGTTAAGCGGGTAATGCGTAGCATGGATCTGGATGAGCAGCGCTGGCCGCCAAAGCAGGCGCAGTGGTGGATTAACGGGCAAAAGGATGAAGGTCTGCGTGCCGCTCATATTCAGGAAACCGGCGATCCGCATATGGTGACTATGCTGCGTATCTACCGTGAGTATGAAGAGGTCTGTAATCGCCTCGGGGTGATCGACTTTGCCGAGCTATTGTTACGTGCATTGGAGCTGTGGCGAGATCATCCAGCGGTACTCGACCATTATCAGCAGCGCTTTCAACATATATTGGTCGACGAATTTCAAGATACCAATGCGGTGCAGTATGCCTGGCTGAGATTACTTGCCGGCAAAGTGTCCGGGGTCACCGCGGTGGGCGACGACGATCAGTCGATCTATGGCTGGCGCGGTGCCAAGGTGGAAAATATTCTCCATTACGAGCGCAACTTTCCCGATACCCATACGGTAAAGTTGGAGCAAAACTATCGCTCCACCTCCAATATTCTCACAGCTGCCAATGCGGTGATCTCCAAGAACGCCGAGCGTATGGGAAAAAGCCTGTGGACGGATTCTGGTGAAGGGGAACCCATTGCTCTCTATGCCGCCTTCAATGAACATGATGAAGCGCGTTATATAGCCGATCGTTTACAGACCTGGGTCAATCAGGGAAATCTCCGTGCAGACTCGGCGATTCTCTATAGATCCAATGCTCAGTCCCGAGTACTAGAGGCTGCATTGCTGCAAGCGGATATTCCCTACCGTATCTATGGCGGTCAGCGTTTTTATGAGCGTCTGGAAATTAAGAACGCCCTCTCCTATCTGCGCATGATGATGAACTGTCACGACGATGTTGCCTTTGAGCGAGTGGTCAATGTGCCGCCCCGGGGTATTGGCGATCGCACGGTTGAGACTATTCGTGCACTGGCTCGAGAAGATCAAATCTCTATGTGGCGCGCCTCGGAAAAGATTGTCACGGAAAAGCGCATGCCCGGCCGAGCGATTAACGCGGTCGCTGTCTTTTTAGAGCTGATCAATGAAATGAGCGGGCAGCTGGAAGAGTTAGAACTCTATGAACAGGCTGAAAATGCTATCCAGCGCAGCGGTCTTATCGAAATGCACAAGCGCGAGAAAGGCGAGCGCGGTCAGGCACGAGTGGAAAACCTTGAAGAACTGGTTGGCGCCTGTCGCAACTATGAAGCTGAAGACAAAGATCTGCCGATTCTGCCGCAGTTTCTCGATCAGGTGGCCCTGGATTCTGGTGATCGTCAGGCCGATGAAGACCAGGACGCGGTGCAGCTTATGACCTTGCACAGTGCCAAGGGTTTGGAATTTCCTCTGGTATTTATTGCCGGTGTTGAAGAAAATTTATTCCCTCATAAGATGTCTCTGGATGAGCCGGGCCGCCTCGAAGAAGAGCGCCGCCTCGCCTATGTAGGCATTACCCGGGCCATGCAGAAGCTCTATCTGACCTTTGCCGAAAGCCGTTCTATTTACGGTACTGAGTCGTTCAACTCAGTGTCGCGATTTGTTCGCGATATTCCCAAAGAAGTCATAGAAGAAGTGCGCCTGCAAAATACCATTAGTCGCCCCACCAGCTATGCGGGTAGCGGCTCAATGCACAGTGACTCCGGTGATGAAACCGGCTTTTCTCTGGGCCAAGGGGTCAATCATCAGGTCTATGGTGAGGGTGTGATTTTAAATTTTGAGGGAAACGGTCCTCGCGCCAGAGTACATGTGCGCTTTGCCGAAGTGGGAACTAAGATATTGATTTTAGCCTCAGCTAACTTGATGGCGCTCTGAGAAAAACCATAGCGTCGCCGGTGGCTAACACAATAATAAAGGGATCAAAATGCGTATTACCTGGATTGCACTGCTTTGTCTTTCTCTGATCGGTTGCGGCAGCGAGGGCGGTAGCACTGACGCCGCTGCAGAGACTCAACCGGCTCAGACCTTTAGCTGGAAGCTGGTCACCACCTGGCCAAAAAACTTTCCCGGTCTCGGCCTCGCGCCAGAGCACTTCGCGGACAATGTCGAGCGCATGAGTAATGGCCGACTAAAGATCAAGGTTTTTGGCGCCGGACAGCTGGTGCCCGCCTTTGAAGTTTTTGATGCAGTCTCTCAGGGCACCGCCGAGATGGGTCATGGCGCTGCTTATTATTGGCAGGGAAAGATTCCGGCCAGTGCCTTTTTCACCGCAGTACCCTTTGGCCTCAATGCCCAGGAAATGAATGCTTGGTTACATTACGGCGGTGGTCTTGAGCTGTGGCGGGAACTCTATGAGCCGTTTAATTTGGTGCCCTATGCTGGCGGTAATACAGGCGTGCAGATGGCCGGTTGGTTCAACCGCGAGATCAATTCCATGGCCGATATTCAAGGTCTAAAGATGCGTATTCCCGGTCTTGGTGGTGAAGTCTTTACCCGTGCCGGTGGTATGTCGGTGCAGCGCTCCGGCGGCGAAATTTACACCTCTATGCAGACCGGTGAAATTGACGCTGCTGAGTGGGTTGGCCCCTACAATGATCTGGCCTTTGGTTTTCATCAGATTGCCAAGTATTACTATTATCCTGGCTGGCAAGAGCCGGGTCCGACATTGGAATTAATTATTAACAAGCAAGCCTTGGAGTCTCTACCCGATGATCTTCAAGCTATTGTTGAGTCTGCTGCCCGTGCCGCCAATCAAAATATGCTCGACGAATATACCGCGCGCAACAATGCCGCGCTGATTGAGCTGGTTGAGACCCATGGGGTGCAGGTTAAGAAATTACCCGATGATGTGTTGGCTGAGCTGCAGCGCATCTCCACTATAGTGGTGGACGAGATGGCAGCTGAGAATCCATTAGCTAAGCGTATTACCGAGTCCATGCGGGCCTTTGCGCAACAGTCTAAGGCCTATCATGGGATTTCAGAAGAAGCCTATTACAAGGCTCGCGGACAAGAGTAGCTCGCGCTCTAATCATGCTGGGTCTAATGTACTAATAGCTAATAGTTTGGACTCAGCAGCTTTAATTCTTCCAGAAAGTTGGTGTAAACAGCACCAGCAGCGTGAAGATCTCTAGACGTCCCAGCAACATTCCCCAGCACAGCACCCACTTTGCAAACCCATTCAGATCGGCAAAGTTGATCGCTACCTCACCTAATCCAGGCCCGAGGTTATTCAGTGATGCAGCGGTGGCCGACCAGGCTGTAACGTAATCGAGCCCAGAAGCCAGCAATAGCAGCACCATCAAATAGAAGATCGCCAGATAAGCGCCGAAAAATGCCCAGATCGCATCGGCGACGCGGCTGGGAATACGGCGATTGTGAATCTTGATCGGTAGCAATGCATTGGGATGCACTAGACGATAGATCTCACGAATGCACTGCTGACCCAAAATCAGCATGCGACCTATCTTGATACCACCGCCAGTTGAACCCGCACAGGCGCCAAAAAACGATAAGAAGATCAAAAAGAACGGCAGAAATGTCGGCCAGGCACTGAAGTTATCGGTAGTAAAACCGGTGGTGGTCATGATTGAAATTAGATGGAAACCACCTTGGCGGATACTCTCGCTCCAGCCATAGGTGCCGCTGTAATAGAGGTATAGACAGGTAATCGCCACGCCACCAATCAGCAGATAGACATACATCCGCGCTTCCGGGTCTGACCAGTAGTGGGAGAGCTTGCGATCGTGCAAAACATGAAAATGCAGGGCAAAGTTGAGTCCGGATATCACCATAAAGAAAGCGCAGATAGCCATGATCGCTGAACTATCAAAGAAGCCGATACTGGCATCATGAGTTGAAAAGCCGCCGATAGAGACAGTGGAAAAACTATGGCTGATAGCATCGAAGCCGGACATACCCGCCAGCCAATAGGCCAGGGCACAGACCGCAGTCAGGCCCAGATAAATCTTGAACAATGCATTGGCGGTTTCGCGGATCCGCGGAGTCAGTTTGGAGTCCTTTACTGGCCCAGGTGTCTCCGTGCGATAGAGCTGCATACCGCCGACTCCGAGCATCGGCAGAATGGCCACCGCGATTACGACTATACCTATACCACCGAGCCACTGAAGCTGCTGGCGATAGTAGAGAATCGACTTAGGAAGATCATCGAGTCCTGAGATAACCGTTGCGCCAGTGGTGGTGAGTCCAGAAACTGATTCAAACAGTGCGTTGATAAAGCTTAGGTTGAGCGCCTCGGCGAGCATCAGCGGCAGGGCACCAAAGGTACTCAGCACTAACCAAAAGCAAACCGTGATCAAAAAGCCGTCGCGGGTGCGCATATCCGCGCTCACCTGTTTCGAAGGCAACCAGAATGCCAATCCTACGGCCACTGTAATACCAAAGGCGATGGCAAAGGTAGACGAAGTATTTTCTCCATATACAACCGCCACCAAAATCGGTGGCAACATGGTGAGGCTGAAGATCATCAGCAGCAGCCCAAGTATTCTGGCTATGATATTGAGGTGCATTAGTGGCTACGCCCTAAAATGTTTGGATGATTTAGATGGCCTAAAAAAATGAGAAGCTCACAGAGAACAGTTTTTCAATCGCTTTGGTGTTGGCCTTATCGACCACAAAGACAATCACATGGTCGCCAGTCTGGATTACCGTGTCGTGATGGGCGATCAAAACCTCACCGTTGCGCACTAAGGCTGCAAGAGTGGCTCCAGGGGGCGATTTAATATCGCCGATGGCGCGACCCACAACTTTTGAGCTCTTTTCATCACCGTGAACAATTATTTCCAGAGCCTCCGCAGCACCCCGGCGTAGTGAGTGCACACAGACCATATCGCCTTGGCGAACGTGAGAGAGTAGAGAGCTGGTGGTCGCCTGCTGCGGCGAGATAGCTATATCAATCACGCCACCCTGCATCAGATCGGCATAGACCGGGTTGTTAATCAATGTCATCACCTTGCGCGCGCCGAGCTTCTTTGCCAGCAGCGAGGCCATGATATTCACTTCGTCATCATTGGTCAGGGCTAAAAATACATCGGTCTTGTCTATATTTTCGTCGAGTAATAGTTCTTGATCAGTTGCCGAGCCATTTAGCACCACGCTCTTATTGAGCTTTTCAGACAGGTGTCGAGCGCGATCGGTCGAGTACTCTATGATCTTGATGTTGTAGTCTTTTTCCAGAGCCTTGGCCAAACTGAAACCAATATTGCCGCCGCCAGCAATCATCAAGCGGTGATAGGGCTTTTCCAGGCGACGCAGCTCGCTCATCACTTTGCGAATATTCTTTTTCGCTGCGACAAAGAACACTTCATCGCCATCTTCAATAACGGTTTCGCCGGTGGGGAAAATAGCCCCATCTTTACCAAACACCGCCGCTACTCTGGCGTCCGCATCGGGCATATGTTCTTTTAAGAAGCGCAGCTGCTGACCGACCAGTGGGCTGTCTTTAACCGCACGCAGGCCCACCAGCTGAATAGCGCCATCGGCAAAATCCAAAACCTGCAGCGCGCCGGGCTGTTCGATCAGTTTTTGGATGTAGTCTTTGACTACCATCTCAGGAGTGATCATCACATCCACAGGCATATGCTTGTCGTTAAAGAGTTTGGCTTTGTATTTTGGATTGGTGTAGTTGCGCGAGCGGATGCGGGCGATTTTGGTTGGGGTGTGAAACAGTGAGTAGGCCACCTGGCAGGCGATAATATTGATCTCATCACTGTTGGTTACCGCCACCAGCATATCCGCTTCCTCGATACCGGCATTGACCAGCACATCTGGATGCGATCCGGTGCCGATGACGGTGCGAATATCCAGGCGATCCTGCAGTGCTCGCAGTGTGGCTTCGTTGATATCGACAACGGTTATATCGTTGTACTCGCGGGCAAGATGCTCTGCGAGTGTACCGCCAACCTGCCCTGCCCCAACAATTATTATTTTCATTACTTAATAGCCCGGCTGTTTATCCGCTTACTTTTGGCTTATTTTACGCAATCGCGAGTAATAAAACCCGTCGTTGCCATTGATCATGGGGAATAGCTGTCGCCCAAAATCTGTCTTGATTCCCCAATCCGCGTCTATGTTGTATAGCTCGGCTGCTGGGATTTCAGCTAAAAATGTCTTAATTACCTGATCGTTTTCCTGAGGTAGAACCGAGCAGGTTGCATATAAGAGTATGCCGCCCTCTTCTAGGCACTGCCAGAGGCTGCGCAGTAGCTGCAGCTGCAATTCGGCTAGCTTAACAATATCCGTCGACTTGCGCAGCAGTTTGATATCCGGGTGACGGCGAATCACGCCGCTGGCTGAACAGGGCGCGTCCAGCAGGATGCGCTGGAACGGCTTACCGTCCCACCAGTCTGCGGTTGCGCTGGCATCGCCCACAACTAAGTTGGCCGTCAGGCCAAGGCGCTGGAGGTTTTCTTCGACCCGCGGCATACGCCGAGTTTCCAGCTCCACGGCAACGACTTTATCGAGCTGTGGCTGGGCCTCGAGAATATGGCAGGTTTTACCGCCTGGAGCGCAGCAGGCGTCGAGCACTTGCTGGCTGGGTTCCAGCTCTAGCAATACTGCCGCCAACTGAGCGGCTTCATCCTGAACACTTACCGCACCGCTGGCCCAGCCCGGCAGAGTGGCAACGTCAGTGGCCGACCGCAGCTGTATACCCTGGTCACTGAATTGAGTTGGCTGAGCTTCTATATTGGCGGCGCTCAACTGCTGCAGATACTCATCTCGAGAACCCTGCAACTGGTTAACCCTTAGGGTCATTGGTGCCTGGTGATTGTTGGCGGCAAGCACGTCGATCGCCACCGCAGATCCCCACGAATTGAACAGGCCGTCGAGCAGCCACTGAGGATGAGCGCGAACGAAAATTGGATTTTTAGCCAGTTTGGCTTCCAGCTCCGTGCGCTGGCGAAGGAAATTCCGCAATACCGCATTGACCAGGCCTTTGGCCCAGGGGCGCTTGAGTTTGGTCACAGCAGTCACGGTTTCATTGATCGCCGCGTGATCGGCGATACGGGTATGCATGAGCTGGTAGAGTCCACAGGCTAGCAAGCCCTGAACCTCGAACTCTTTTTCGCGCATGGGCTTTTGCATCAGCTCATGGAGTAAAAGCTCAATCGCCGGATACCAGCGCAATGTGCCAAAACAAAGCTCTTTAAACAGACCAATATCTTTTTCCGCTACTTTAGCGGCGTACTCGGGAAGCAGCGCCGAGAGTGATTTACCACGCAGAACCTGAGCTATGACTTCCGCCACAGCGACTCTGGTGTTTATCAAGAGCCTAACAGCGTGTTGGGGGCGAATAACTCGCCGCGGGATTTGAGTACTTCAGAGACGGCCATGCGTGATTTTCCCGGCAACTGTATTTCGGTGATAAGGAGTGATTGCTCGCCGCAGCTGACTAGCAGGCCAGCGTTATCCGCGGCGATAATCTGACCAGGCGCCAGGCCTGATGTGGTGGTCGGTTTGGCCTGCCAGATTTTGATGCGCAATTCACCCAAGGTGGTGTAAGCCGCGGGGAAAGGATTAAAGGCACGGATCTGAGAATCCAATATCTCAGCGGATTGGCTCCAATCGATCAGAGCTTCCTGTTTGGTGATTTTTGCCGCATAGCAGCTAAGCTCATCGTCTTGCTCTACAGCCACTGCGAGTCCAGCATTTAGCGCTTCAAGGGTATGCAGCAATGCAGGTGCGCCGAGTTGCTCTAGTTTGCTGTGCAGGCTGGCGCTGGTCTCGCTGCTGTTAATTTCACAGCGGGAAATACTCAACATGGCGCCAGTGTCGAGGCCGGCATCCATTTGCATAATCGTCACACCGGTTTCCGAGTCGCCGGCTTCAATGGCGCGCTGAATAGGTGCTGCGCCACGCCAGCGCGGCAAAATGGAGGCGTGGACATTGATACAGCCCAGTCGCGGCGCATCCAATACGGCTTGGGGCAAAATAAGGCCGTAGGCCACCACCACCATAATATCGGCTTGCAGTTCACTTAAGATACGCTGCTGATCAGGGTCTTTTAGGGATTGCGGCTGAAATACAGGCAGATGATGCTCGAGGGCGAGTTTTTTAACCGGGCTGGCGGTTAGCTTCTTGCCGCGGCCAGCGGGCCGATCTGGCTGGCTATAGACGCCAATAACTGAAATATTTGGAGCGTCGAGCAAGGCCTGCAGGTGTGCCGCGGCGAAGTCTGGCGTTCCTGCGAAGAGTACTCTCAAGTGACAGACGTCCTATGCATTCTGGCGATGAATTTTTTCAAGCTTCTTGCGAATGCGCTGGCGCTTAAAGGGCGACAGGTAGTCGACAAATAATTTGCCTTCCAGGTGATCAATTTCATGCTGAATACAGACCGCTAGCAGGCCATGGGCCTTTTCTTCAAAGGCCTTGCCCTCGCCATCCAGAGCGCGAATCATTACATGGGCTGGGCGGTCGACCTTCTCATAGAATCCGGGAACTGAGAGGCAGCCCTCTTCATAGGGGTCAACGCTGTCGTCCAGTGTTTCGATTTCAGGATTGATAAAAACTCTTGGGCCTATGTCGTCTTCACTCAGGTTCATGACGATAACCCGCAGATGAACATCAATTTGTGATGCCGCTAGGCCAATACCTTGCGCGTCTTTCATAGTGTCAAACATATCCACGATCAGACGTTTTATTGTCTCATCTACGTCAGTAACCGGCTTGGCAACGGTGCGCAGTCGGGGATCTGGGAATTCGAGTATCTTTAATATAGCCATAGTAGATGTGATGAAATTCTAAAAAAAAGTTAAAAGCGCTGCTACCATTAAGCTAACCCGGCGGCGCTTTCCATTAAATTCTCATTAAGTACCTTTTTGGCACCATCAGAAAAGGCTGAAATTATACACTAACCCTGCCCGGAGAAAGGACTCAGAAACATGAAAAAATTCGCATTCAGCACGGCGCTGCTGGCAACTGTGCTTTTCACCAGCTTGATTAGTACTCCGAGCTTCTCCAATCAAAGCGTTTTGATCAATGAAGATATCCCCAATAGTTACACCGTAGTTCGCGGCGACACACTGTGGGATATTTCGGCAGTGTTTTTACAGGACCCCTGGATGTGGCCAGAAATATGGCACGCCAACCAACAGATCGATAACCCCCATCTAATTTATCCCGGTGATGTTATCAGCCTGGTGTATATCAATGGTGTACCCCAGCTCAAGATCGTTCGCAGCCGCGAGGTGAAGCTGTCCCCAGAAATTCGCAGCTTAGATCACGACGCTGCGATCAGTGCCCTGCCATTAAATGTTATTAGCACCTTTCTATCCAAAACCCGAGTCACAGACGACGCTACATTGAATGGCGCGCCCTATGTTCTCGGCGGCGCTGAGCGACGTATTCTGGTGGGCATGAACGATGATTTTTATGCTCGCGGAGATTTCGCTGCCAACCGTCTAAATTATGGAATCTACCGCCGTGGCGAGCCCTACACAGATCCGGCGACTGGCGAATTACTCGGAATCAGGGCCATAGATATTGGCGCCGCGAGAATCAAAGCCCTAGAAAAGGATATCGCCACTCTGAATGTCAGTCGTGCCGAAGGTGAGATTCGTATTAAGGATCGCCTACTGGTCGCGGAAGAGAGAACATTGGCATCGACCTTCTACCCACGCGCCCCAGAAACGCCGGTCAGCGGATCGGTTATAAATGTGGAAGAGGGTGTGCGCAATGCAGGTGCTCTGGATGTTGTGGCGATTAATCGCGGTGATCGCGACGGTTTGCAGTCCGGTGATACCCTGGCTATTTTCAAGCGCGGTGAGTTGGTTAAAGACCGTGTTGCCGGTGAGCGCGTGCCCTTGCCGGATGAGCGCATCGGCCTACTAATGGTCTTTGATACCTACGAGAAGATGAGTTTTGCTTTGGTAATGGAAGCAGACAGGCAAATTGATCTGGGCGATCTGTTGCGTAATCCTTAACCAATAGCCGCTGGCACAAGGCGGCCAACAAAAGACCATTAAAAAGGGCGGCTAGAACGCACTGCTAGAAAGCGCGACTAGAAAGCACGATTAAAAAGCCACCCCACACAAAGCACTTAAGGAATACCGCATGGACAGGGAATGTCACTATGCGCTGGTATCACAGCACCTCGAACAGTTTACCCCCAAGTTTCAGCGCCAGCTGCTCGAGCAGGCGCTGACTTATGGCGCTATTTTTGAGCAACCCCTTGAAGACTTTCCCGAATTATTTCACCCACTGCTGCAGAATCTCCGCGATCAATATGAGCAAGGCAGTTGGCGGAAGGCGGTGGATACCATTGCGCAGCGCACAGAAGATTGTGGCGCTTATATTATTCCCATCACCAGCACAGATTACCCCGATCAGTTAAGACAGGTTGGCGGTGCCCCGCGTTTGCTTTACCTCCGAGGTAATCTAGAAAACCTGCATCTTCCACAGATCGCGGTTGTTGGCAGCCGTCGTATGACTCGTGGGGGCGGTGACAATGCACGGGCATGGAGCCAATACTTGGCTGCCGGGGGTTTTACTATCACTAGCGGGTTGGCCCATGGCGTCGACGGCGCCGCTCATACCGGAGCGCTGGATGCCCAGGGTAAAACTATTGCGGTGATGGCAACTGGCATAGATGCCATTTATCCCCGCGCCCACCTCAAGCTCGCCGAGCAAATTATTGATCAGGGCGGCACTCTAATTACAGAGTTTGAGCCCACCACCAAGCCCCTAGCGACTAATTTCCCCAGTAGAAATCGTATTATCAGCGGCCTTAGTTTGGGCGTGCTGGTGGTGGAAGCCGCGCTGAGGAGTGGTTCATTAATTACTGCACGCTATGCCCTGGAACAGGATCGCGAGGTATTTGCGATTCCCGGCTCTATCCATAACCCCCAGAGTCGTGGCTGCCACCATTTGATTAAGCAGGGAGCTCATCTTGTGGAAAAGGCTGAAGAGATCGTTGAACAGCTAAAAGGTGCACTGTCTGGATTGGCCCTAGAAGTTATGTCTCCAAATGTTCAATCGCCGTCGGTTGCGCCGTTTCCGGAGCCAAATCTTGGGGCCGAGGAGTTGCGGCTTTTAGAGCGGCTTGGCTATGAGCCTACTGATATGGATAGCCTAATTACCGACGGTTCATTTTCCGTTGCAGAGCTTTCCCGACTGCTCGTGGCACTGGAAATAAAAGGCCTAATTGAAAGCCAAAACGGCCTCTACCAACGACTTGCATGAACCGCACAGATAAAGTGGTCGAATACAGCGCTAGGTCAACTATTGCGCCGGATTCAAACTTCCGGTAGCCTCCGCGCTTTCTTAATAGGAGTGTCAAAAATGACCACCGCTTTTGTTGCAATTCTAATGGGCTCTGACTCGGATTTACCGGTGATGGAAGCCAGCTTTGAAATCCTTAAAAAATTCGATATCCCCTTTGAAGTAAAGGTGACATCTGCCCACCGTACACCGGCGGCAACCCACAGCTATGTTACCGATGCAGACGCTCGCGGCTGCGCGGCCTTTATCTGTGCAGCTGGCATGGCGGCCCACTTGGCCGGTGCTGTTTCAGCGACTACTTTGAAGCCTGTTATTGGCGTGCCTATCAATGGTTCACTGGATGGTTTGGATGCACTGCTTTCAACTGTACAGATGCCTGGCGGCATTCCTGTTGCTACAGTGGCAATCGGTAAAGCGGGCGCTAAAAATGCAGCTTACCTTGCAGCTCAAATAATCGGTGTTGCCGATGCGTCTATGCATCAAAAGCTGGTCCAAGAGCGCGCTGACAATGCAGCAATTATTATTGCTAAAGATGCCGCTCTGCAGGAAAGACTGAACAACGGATAATTGTCCGTGACTGATTGGCTAAGCGATCCTCAGCTCTGCGCCGCGGCGCAATTACTGAAGCAGCAGGCGGTCATCGCCTACCCCACCGAATCTGTGTGGGGTTTGGGTTGCGATCCAGGGTCGCTGCCAGCAGTCGAAAAATTGCTGCGGCTTAAAGGCCGTAGTCAGAGTAAAGGTCTGATATTGATTGCCGCCAGCACTGAGCAGTTTGCTCATTATCTCGCTGGCCTTGAGCCTGCCGCGCTGCAGCGCTTCCAAACACCTCAACAGAAACCCACCACCTGGCTAGTGCCGAACAATGGCTCTGTGCCTGAGTGGATTAGTGGCGGCCATGATACTCTGGCGCTGCGCGTTACGGATCATCCGGTGGCCGCCGCCCTGTGCCAATTGTTTGGCGGACCGCTGGTGTCTACTTCCGCTAATCCGCAGGGTCAGCCTGCCGCCACTAGCGCTGAGCAGGTGCAAGGGTATTTTGCTCAAGCTCTTGATTTCCTAACGCCGGGTACAGTAGGTAACGCCGCCAAGCCCAGTGAAATCAGGCATTTAATAAGTGGAGAGATTGTTCGTGAAGGTTGAGGCACAGGCGATAGACAAAGAAGCAGTCAAAGAATATTTACTCGGGTTGCAGGACAGTATTTGTGCTCAACTGGGTGCCGTCGACTCTGGCGAGTGGAAGGAAGATCGCTGGGTCCGTGAAGAAGGCGGTGGCGGTCGCAGTCGCGTGTTGGTGGATGGCGGAATAATCGAAAAAGGCGGGGTTAACTTCTCCCATGTCTTTGGCGCCGAAATGCCTGCATCAGCGACTCAGCATCGCCCAGAATTAGCCGGTCGTCGTTTTGAAGCCATGGGTGTCTCTCTAGTTATTCACCCACAGAACCCCCATGCCCCAACCTCCCATGCCAATGTGCGCTTTTTTATTGCTGAAAAAGAGGGTGCAGAGCCGGTCTGGTGGTTTGGCGGCGGTTATGACCTGACACCTTATTACGGCAATGAAGAAGACTGTCGGCACTGGCATCAAACCGCCAAGTCCGCCTGCGACCCTTTTTCTGAAGACTATTATTCGCGCTTTAAAAAATGGTGCGATGACTACTTTTACCTCAAGCATCGCAGCGAGCCGCGGGGTATTGGCGGCCTGTTTTTCGATGACTTCAATGAGCTAGGTTTCGAGCAAAGCTTTGCCTTTATGCGCAGTGTTGGCGATAGCTTTAGTTCAGCCTATATACCTATATTAGAGCGCCGGCACCAGATTGTTTTCAGTGAGGCCGAGCGTCAGTTTCAGCTCTATCGGCGGGGTCGCTATGTGGAATTTAATCTGGTCTGGGATCGCGGCACATTGTTTGGTCTGCAGACCGGTGGACGCACTGAATCTATTTTGATGTCCCTGCCGCCTCTGGTGCGCTGGGAATACGATTGGACGCCTGAGCCGGACAGTGCCGAAGCTGAGCTCTATACTAAATATCTTATTCCTCAAGACTGGGTTTAACATGGTTGATAAATACGCCGTTTTTGGCAATCCGATAGATCACAGCCGATCACCGCAAATTCACACTGCCTTTGCTGCTGAGACTGATCAAGCTCTGACTTATACCAAGCAGCTTGTTGACGCCGATGGTTTCGATGCTGCAGCGGACGAATTTTTTGCTGCAGGTGGTAAGGGTCTGAATATTACTGTGCCTTTTAAACAGGATGCCTACTCTTATGCTGCGCGCTTAACGCCGCGAGCGCGACATGCAGGTGCGGTGAATACGCTCAGTCTGCAAGCGGACGGCACAGTTATCGGCGACACCACCGATGGCGTCGGCATGGTCAGTGATATGTTACAAAATCTCGGCTGGCAGATTCGCGCCAAGCGCGTCTTGGTGCTGGGTGCCGGGGGTGCCGTTCGAGGAATACTGGAGCCTTTAATGGCACAGCAGCCGCAGCATGTGGTGATTGCCAACCGCACGCTGGAGAAAGCCTTACAGCTGTCCAAAGGTTTTGCTGAGCAGGGTTATATTCTCGCCTGCGGCTTCGATATGTTGCCGGGTCAGGAGTTTGATCTGGTGATCAATGGCACCAGCGCCGGTCTTACCGGAAGCCTGCCGCCATTGCCCGATGACCTGCTTGCTGCGGATGGGGCCTGCTACGACATGCTTTACGCCGCGCAGCCGACACCTTTTATGCAGTGGGGTAAACGTCAGGGTGCCAAGACCGCGGATGGTCTTGGCATGTTGGTAGAACAGGCCGCGGAATCCTTTTATATCTGGCGTCAGGTCAGACCTGAAACCGCCGGGGTTATTCAGTCTCAGCGAGAGTTGTTCTAGAGCAGCTCTTTTTGTAGCTATCCTTCCTGCAACTGCTCGGCCAGATACTCGTCCTTTAGCTTTACGTAATTAGCCGGGCTGTAGGTGAAGAAATTCTTCTCACTGTCCGACAGGGCGCGCATGGGTTTGCAGGGATTACCCACGTAGACAAAGCCGCTAGCCAGGGTCTTTCCTGGCGGCACCATACAGCCGGCGCCGACAATCACTTCGTCTTCAATCACCGCACCATCATTCACAATGGCGCCATTGCCAATCAAAATTCGATTGCCCACTGTGCAGCCGTGGAGCACAGCGCGGTGGCCTATGACTACATCGTCACCAATAGTTAAGGGCCAGCCGCCAGGATTAAACTCACTGGCATGGGTAATGTGCAACACTGCGTTATCTTGCACATTTGAGCGAGCGCCGATTCTGATTGAATGCATATCGCCACGAATCACGGCCCCGGGCCAGACTGAGGCGTCATCGCCGAGATGAACGTCGCCAATCACTGTGGAGGCGGGGTCCACATAGACTCGCTGACCAAGTTTGGGGGAGATGCCTCGGTGTGAGCGCAGGTGTTTTCGAAAAGAGTGATCCATATGCTGTTATGCCCGATATAATGAGTGTTCCTATTGTGGTGATATTTAAATGGCTTTTTCAACCAAAAAACAATTTATTGCAGGTGTGACCTGTCCCAAGTGCAGCTTATTGGACAAGATCCAGGCATATTCCACTGATGGTGTCGACTATCGGGAATGTATCAGCTGTGGATTTGTCGATGAAATGCGTGTCTATTCGACCCCTCGAGAGGTTGAGACAAGGGTGAATGCCGATGCGGCTGCTGAGGCGAATAAGATCTCGCCGGTCAGGCTGATGGATCCAAAGGGCTAAGCTCGCAACCTGGGGTTCTTAAATCCAAATCCTTAAGTCCAAACCCTTAAGTTTAAGCTCTTAGTTGCTGCAGGCTCTCTAGTTCAGTCGAACCCTGGAATTTTGACTCTTAAACAGTAGGCGAATATTCTGTTAAGCAGGGAAAACGGTCTGATGGATCTTTGCCCAATGCGCTGGTGTATAGGTGAAGTTTCGCGCTCAGTCCCTGATTCTTTTTGATCGAGGCCAGCAGCTTGTCGTTGAGCAGTTGAATGGCGCTATCGATCTGGTTGGCAAAGGGCTCGCCGATAATATGGTGCACAATCAAGTTTGATCTGGTCATGTTGACTGGGATTACGGGGCAGTTGAACTGGGCGCTGAGAGTATCGTTGAGCTCCTCGAGCAGTCGGTGCGCCAGATAGGCCTGATACATGTTGGCTTCCAGCCCCTCTTCCGCTGACATAATGTCCATGGGCACGTCGAGAAATTCTTTGGCGGTGGTTAATTGTCGGGCAATTTCGCCGTTGACTCCAGCGCAGGAAATAAAGTCTTCGAAGGCGGTAATCAGGTCTGGAACTAGTTCGATATATTTTTTAATAAAAGATGCAAGGGCAGCAGTCCCATCACTCTCCCTCAGCCGTATAGACTCGTGCAAGTGCTGCACCCGCTCATTTAAATAGGCGATTAGGAATTCGCTGCTTTGATTTGAAAGTGGAGGCATGGATCACTCTCTGATTGATATGGAGTTCGGAGAAAAGCCCATTCACGGGGTTTATATCCACTAGCGGTCGCGGCCATGAGGCTGATGACTATGGTGTAAATCTAGCAGATATTGCGGCCTATGCCACAAAGTTTGCCGCTTTTTTGCTTACCGATGATTTGGGCAAGCATATTTGCAAAACGCAAAACAGGCTCTATTGCAGTAGTGATCAGAGGTTTGCTTTGCTATACTGCCGCGGCTTTTCACCCGCCTGAATTTCAGGGTCGGGGCCAACCCGAAAAGCACGAGCTTAAAAAGTATTAATTACCACGGAGAAACAAGCGATGTTGAAAAGAGCGCAAGCACTTTTCTTGAGTCTATTGAGCCTTGTTGTTTTATTGCCCTTAGCGGGCAGTGCATTGGCTGAAAGTTCAGCCAGCAAACTCAATATGCCCCAAGGTGTCACCGAAGTCAGCCAAGCAGCTTATGACATTCACATGATCATGATCTGGGTCTGTACCGTTATCGGTGTCGGTGTTTTTGGTTTTATGTTCTACGTGATGTATGCGCACCGCAAATCCCGCGGCGCCGTAGCAGAAAACTTTCATGAACACTTAGGTGTTGAGTTGCTTTGGACGATCGTCCCGACAATCATTTTGATTGTTATGGCCTTCCCCGCGACTACAGCACTATTAAAAGTCTACGACACAGATAACCCAGATATCGAAATTAAGATTACTGGCTATCAGTGGAAGTGGCAGTACGAATATCTCGGTGAAGGCGTTAAGTTCATGAGTGAACTGCGCACCTCTGACGACGAAGTCTATGGTCGCGAGCCCAAGGGTGAGCACTACCTTCGTGAAGTCACCGAGCCATTGGTTCTTCCTGTAGGCAAAAAGATTCGCTTCCTGGTAACTGGCAACGACGTAATTCACTCCTGGTGGGTTCCCGATTTCGGCGTCAAGCGTGATGCGGTCCCAGGACTGTTTACCGCGGGTTGGGCCAAGACAGATAAGCCTGGCACCTATGTCGGTGAATGTACCGAGCTGTGCGGACAGGGCCACGCCTTTATGCCAGTAGTTGTTGAAGTGAAAGAAGAAGCTGAATACGACGCATGGCTAGCCAACAAGAAAGCTGAAGCAGTCGAATACGCTTCGACTATCGGTAAAGAGTGGACGGCTGAAGAACTGATGGCTAAAGGCGAAGGCGTTTATCTGCAGAGTTGTGCAGGTTGTCACCAAGCTGATGGCGGCGGTATTCCCGGCGTATTCCCAGCGATTAAAGGCAGTCCAATCGCCCTAGGCCCTCAGTTAGGCCACATTGCAGTATTGATCGACGGTGTCCCCGGCTCAGCTATGCAATCATTTGCTGATCAGCTTTCCGAAGTCAATATAGCCGCGGTTATTCACTATCAGCGAAATGCTTGGGGCAACAATGTTGGCGATGTAACTCAGCCAATTGATGTTCTCAACTACAAGCAAAGCAAATAAGGGAGTTTAGATAAATGGCACATGGTCCCGCAACATTGGCAGATGGCTGGCGCGCTTATATAAGTCGCTGGGTATTTACGACCAATCACAAAGACATTGGTACTCTGTACCTTTGGTTTAGTTTTTCAATGTTCCTGTTGGGCGGCGCTTTCGCGATGGTTATTCGCGCAGAGCTGTTCCAGCCAGGCATGCAGTTGATTAGACCTGAATTTTTCAACCAGATGACCACCATGCACGGCTTAGTCATGGTGTTCGGCGCGATTATGCCGGCCTTTGTTGGTTTGGCTAACTGGATGATTCCCCTGATGATCGGGGCGCCAGATATGGCTCTTCCACGTATGAACAACCTGAGTTTTTGGATCCTGCCGTTTGCATTCGCGATCCTGACTTCAACGTTGTTTATGGAAGGCGGCGGTCCTAACTTCGGTTGGACGTTCTACGCGCCACTGTCGACTACCTACGCACCAGAATCAGTTAACTTCTTTATCTTCGCAATCCATATTATGGGTGCCTCATCAATCATGGGCTCGATTAATATTATTGCTACTGTAATGAACATGCGCGCTCCAGGCATGACTTACATGAAGATGCCGCTGTTCGTATGGACTTGGGTCATCACAGCATTCTTGTTAGTCGCTGTAATGCCAGTTCTAGCCGGCGCAGTAACCATGATGTTGATGGATATTAACTTCGGTACCAGCTTCTTCGATGCTGCTGGTGGCGGTGACCCTGTATTGTTCCAGCACGTATTCTGGTTCTTTGGTCACCCAGAGGTTTACATCATTATCTTGCCAGCCTTTGGTGTTGTATCGCAGATCATCCCAACCTTCAGCCGCAAGCCGCTGTTCGGTTACTCGTCGATGGTTTACGCCACGGCAGCGATCGCGTTCTTGTCCTTCGTAGTCTGGGCTCACCACATGTTTACTGTGGGCATGCCAATCGCCGGTGAGCTGTACTTTATGTACGCCACTATGCTGATTGCAGTGCCAACAGGTGTGAAGGTGTTTAACTGGATCACCACCATGTACAAAGGTTCATTGACCTTTGAAACCCCCATGCTATTCAGTATCGCCTTTGTGATTCTGTTTACCTTTGGTGGCTTCACTGGCTTGATGTTGTCGATCGCGGCTGCAGATATGCAGTACCACGACACCTACTTTGTTGTTGCTCACTTCCACTACGTAATGGTTGCAGGTGCAGTATTTAGTGGCACGGCTGCTATCTACTACTGGCTGCCAAAGTGGTGTGGAAAGATGTACAACGAAACCATGGGTCAGGTGCAGTTCTGGGTTGCTTTTGTCGGCTTTAACATTGCCTTTATGCCTCAGCACTTCTTGGGTCTAGCCGGTATGCCACGTCGCTATGCCGACTACGGTTTGCAGTTTGCTGACTGGAACATGGTCTCTAGTATTGGTGCATTTATCTATGGCGGTGCGCAGATCATGTTGTTGTACAACGTAATTGCAACGATCCGCAACGGCAAGCCAACGACAGAAGAGAAAACTTGGGAAGGTGCTGAAGGACTGGAATGGACTGTTCCATCACCGGCGCCTTACCACACGTTCGCAAAGCCTCCCGAGTTTAAATAGGGAGGCCTAGGCTATGTCAACTGACGCTTCCAATCGTAGAGTTGTGGTCAAGTCGTTATTCGGTGCGGCGGGTATGTTTGCCTTTGCAATTTTTGTACTACCGCCAATGTATGACCTGTTTTGTGAGATTACCGGACTCGGTGGCAAAACAGGTAATGAGTACACTGCGGTTGATGTCAAGATTGATACATCGCGCGAGGTCAGGGTTAGGTTTGTGGCCTCAAACAATGCATCTATGCCCTGGGTATTCAAACCGACTAAAGAAAGTGTTGTAGTGCATCCGGGTGAGCCAACAGAGATCACCTACTTTGCCCATAACGTTACAGACCAAGATATGGTTTCCCAGGCGATACCCAGTTTGGTGCCGAATAATGTGGCCGATTATTTCCACAAGACAGAGTGTTTCTGTTTTGAGAATCAGCCCCTGGCAGCAGGCGACCAGGCAGACCTTAAACTTGTATTTATTATTGATCCGGATTTGCCGGCGGGCGTTAATAGTGTGACGCTCTCTTACACGATTTTCGATATAACCGATCGAGTGGCAGATCCAATAGCACAGTTATAGTAATTCCCAAGCGCTTGGGAATAACAACACGGAGATAAAAGATGTCAACAGAAAGCAGTTATTACGTACCCGAGCAGAGCAAGCTGCCGATTATCACTGCCACGGGCATGGGATTAATGGCTTATGGTGCCGCGTCTTGGGTTGTCAGTGGTGGAAGCATGATCTTCACCGCCGGCCTGGCCATCATGGCAGTGGTAATGTTCAAGTGGTGGAGCCTGGTTATTGATGAGAATATGCGTGGTTTGGCTAACGATCAGCTTAAGCGTTCTTATGTTCTGGGTATGCTGTGGTTTATCTTCTCCGAGGTAATGTTCTTTGCTGCGTTCTTTGGCGCCCTCTTCTACTTGCGAGTTATTGTTAACTCCTGGTTGGGTGGTGATGCGGCTATCGGCATATTTGACGATACCCCTACCGACGCTGCTGTTGCTAACAACGCCATCCTCTGGCCTGGCTACGAAGCCGAGTGGCCGCCGATGATCACTCCTGATCAAGCGGCAAATGGTGAAAACGCAATCTTCAAGGGACCGGACGAAGCAATGAGCTTTCCAGGTTGGGCCAAGCTGTTAGGTTGGTTGCCACTTTGGAACACCGTGATTCTGGTGACCTCTAGTATCACTGTTCATATTGCACACACCGGTCTGAAGAACAACAACCGCAAGCAGTTTATCGGTTGGTTGGCGCTTTCAGTATTGCTTGGTGTGATCTTCTTGGTGCTTCAGGTTGAAGAATATGTGCACGCCTACCAGCATATGGGTCTCACCCTAGAGTCTGGTATTTACGGTACGACGTTCTTTATGCTTACTGGCTTTCACGGAGCTCACGTAACTCTGGGAACCATCATGCTATTGATCGCTTTGATTCGCGCAATCAAAGGACACTTTAGCAATGAAGATCAGTTCGGCTTTGAAGCTGCATCTTGGTACTGGCACTTTGTCGATGTTGTTTGGCTTATCCTGTTCTTTGTAGTCTATGTTTTTGACTAGATAGAATTTTGCTGGACGTAAAAAAACGGCTAGGCAATTTGCCTGGCCGTTTTTGTTTGTAGGCTAGATAGCAGCCCTGAGCAATCAAAGGCCCTAGGCAATTAGAAGCCTCTAAGGCTTTGGCGCTGCTG
>Ga0307489_10000249_pt1 | contig 31081 bp, 30 predicted proteins | sample SB12metaG_FD_202247 | JGI IMG/M metagenome (GOLD analysis project Ga0307489, IMG submission 202247) | Sea-ice brine microbial communities from Beaufort Sea near Barrow, Alaska, United States - SB 1.2 | ecosystem: Environmental > Aquatic > Marine > Coastal | place: USA: Alaska | collected... | reverse complement strand
TAAGTGAACTGCGATCAAAATATGAAGGACCAGATTCTTTTTTATAACTAGGGGTGCGTGTTTTATTTTTTTGTACTGCTGGCTCTAGGATCATGGAAAAACATTCATATTGTTCGTTAAAGTGGACGATATGATAATTAAAATGAACGGCAATTGGTAGAGATAGATAACTATTTTTTAATTTAGCGTTATTATTAGTAACAAATTAAAGCAATATTTTTTTGTTCCGGCCATTTTACTCAACGATGTATATGGCATTAAGTTATAGCTTGCTGAGTATCGTAAATAGCCCCCCTTACTCACGCTGTGTCAGCCGTGCCTGTCTTTTCGGTAGCGAATCAGGAAGATGATTGCATTAGAAGCTTCTGAGAAGGTCGTTTATCGAGCCAGACACTCCTTGATGAAAAGTACTAGAAGCTCGTTCCACTTATATGGACTTGAACCCGATAAGAGTTGGAATAGCGGGTAATCTGACTGACTCAGATCACACCCGTATCAAACGATGTTGTGCACAGGCCGAAAAGGCCGAACAACCGAATGATTCACTACAGCAAGCTGAATAACTTGGATTAACAATGAAGCATTAAAATGTCATTTTACCAAAAAAAATAAAAGAATTGTTGATGTATACTGGCCTGGGTCTTGTCACTATTCATATTATTGAAAATTGCCGCTAAAGATTTGGAGCGTAAATTGTAAAATTTTATCCAGTATTTTTATGGCAATAAGCTCATCTATGGTTTTTAACACGTCACCAGAGAACTGGATAAATCAACAACCGCAATATGATTCGTGGCAGGCAGAACAGCATTGCTGTGAATTAATTTTTTCGCAGTTGCCATTAGCATCAATAGACAACACTAATCGATGGGGTGAGGATTCTTTGAATTGGAAGCCTAACCCTCTGGTCGATACGGCTGGCCGAGTGAAGCTGGGGCATTCAACCGGACCGTATTCTTATCCCTCGAGATAATTACTAACACTACAATCGTAGCGATATAAGGCAATGCCGATAAGAACTGAGACGGAATCTCAATATCTAGGCCTGACCCCTGCAAGAATAGCTGAGACACCATGACGCCACCGAACAAATAAGCGCCCACCAGTACCCGAAAAGGACGCCAAGTTGCAAAAACAACGAGTGCTATTGCAATCCAGCCTCGGCCTGACACCATGCCCTCAACCCATAGTGGGGTATAAAATATGGATAGGAAAGCGCCGCCAATACCGGCCATTGCCCCGCCAAATAAGGTAGCGCCATAGCGGATTCTAATGACTGAAAATCCGATCGAATGCGCCGAAGACGGCGATTCGCCAATGGCGCGTAAAATGAGCCCAGACCGGCTGCGGTATAGGAACCAGACCAGCGCAGCAAATAAGGTCCAGGAAAAATAGACCAGTGCTTGTTGGTTGAAAAAAGCAGGGCCGATAATGGGTATGTCGGCCAGCAAAGGAATGCGAACGGCCTCGACTGTTGGCACGATGTCAGATTCATAAGGCTTGCCAATAAAGGCGGATAAACCAACACCAAAAATTGATAATGCGAGCCCCGTTGCGACTTGGTTGCCCATCAAGGTAAGCACGACAAATCCAAACAACAATGACATTAAAGCACCTGCTGCCATCCCGGCTAAGACGCCCAGCCATGGGCTACCCGTGTGTAGCGTCACTGCAAATGCGACCACTGCGCCCATTGCCATCATGCCTTCTGCGCCCAAGTTCAATACGCCTGATTTTTCGGCGATGAGTTGACCGAGGGCAACAATGATCAAGGGTGTGCCAGCGGTGATGGTAGCGAATAATATTGACGATATGATTACGCTATCCATTATTTTGTCCCCCACTTCAATCTGTAATTAATAAAGACATCTGATCCGAGCAAAAACATCAGCAACATGCCTTGAAAGACGTTTGAAATAGAGGAGGGTAGATTCATGTATTGTTGGCCTTGTTCTCCGCCCAGATAAAGTAGTGCCATTAATAGGCTGGCGAAGAAGATACCAATAGGATTCAAGCGCGCAACAAAAGCCACAATAATGGCTGCAAAGCCATAGTTGTTCGATACATGTCCAGTTAATTGGCCCATTGGACCGGATACTTCGGTCATTCCAGCAAGCCCTGCCATTGAGCCGCCGCTAAGCAGGCCAATCCAAATCATTCGTTTGGCTGAAAACCCCGCATAACGAGCAGCATCACTGGCGTTACCGGCTACTTGCATCTGAAAGCCAAGGAAGCTTCGATACATGAAAACATAACCGACTAATAGAACACTTAATGCAAACATAAACGCCGCGTTGAGTCGGGTGTCTTCGACTAAGGTGGGTAATAGGGCTGACTCTTCAAACATTCGTGATTGAGGAAAGTTAAACCCATCAGGGTCAATCATTGGACCGTGTACCAGCCACGATACGGCCAATTGAGCGACATAAACCAGCATCAGTGACACCAGTATTTCGTTGGTATTAAATCGGGTTTTTAGGAAGGCAGGAATGGCCGCCCACAACATACCGCCGATGCCGCCGGCAATCACCATTAGGATCAAAATATGCACGCCTTCTGATTCATAAAAATACAGCGCCACTGCGCTGGCGGCGACACCACCCATAATGAATTGCCCCTCGGCACCGATGTTCCACACATTCGCTCGAAAGCCGATGGCTAGACCGGTGGCGATGATCATCAATGGTGTCGCTTTGAGCAGTAACTCTGACAGACCATAGATATCGCTAATCGGGTTAATAAAGAAAATACGGAAGCCTTCGATTGGGTTTTTGCCCAATATTGAAAATAAGATGAGTCCGCCAACCATCATTAAGGCGATGGCGATTAACGGCGATGCATAGGACATTAGTGCGGACGACTCGGCCCTTGCTTCTAGTCTAACGATATTTTTAAACATGGTGATCAACCTCAGCCTGGCCTTCAGTTGGCCACATGCCGCTCATCCACACCCCGATTTCATCGATATTAGTGTCAGCCAGTTTCTTGGCGGGTGACAACCGACCCTCGGCTATGACTGCGATTCGGTCAGAGATTTCGAATAACTCTTCCAGTTCCTCTGAGATTACCAATATAGCCGCACCCGCATTTCGAAGGTCAATCAACTGCTGACGAATGAAAGCCGCAGCACCGACATCAACACCCCAGGTGGGTTGTGCTGCCACCAGTAGTTTGGGTGCCTGTAATATTTCACGGCCCATGATGAATTTTTGTAAGTTGCCACCTGAGAGTGAATTTGCAGCTGACTTTGGCCCACCACATTTGACGTTGAACTTGTCAATGCAATCATTGGCAAACTGAGTCACTTTGGCAAATTGAATCATGCCGTTGTTGAGCATGCCGCCTGTTTTACCCTCGTCTAATAGAGTCGCGTCGAATTGACATGAATGAGCGGTCAGTAGTGCATTGTCACTCAAGGACATTTGCGGTACGGCACCGCGACCCAAGCGTTCTTCGGGTACAAAGCCCATGCCAGCCTGACGTCTAACATTGGGCGATTGACTGCCTACGGCGCGGCCACAAACTTCTATTAATGCATCCGTCGTTAAAGGCAACTCACCCGATAGCGCATAGAGCAACTCTTGCTGACCGTTACCTGAAACACCGGCAATGCCGAATATTTCACCAGCCACAATCTCAAGGTTGATATTTTCTAGGTTGGTGCCAAACGGATCATCTGAAATTTGTGACAGATTGTTCAATTTGAGCCTGACTTCACCTAACTCATTTGGTGCGTCGTGTTGGCATACAGGTAACTCTTTTCCAATCATCAGGCTCGCCATTGACGTTGGCGTTTCTTCTGATGGAATGCAAGAGCCGGTCACCTTGCCATCACGTAAAACGGTAGCAACATGGCACAGCTCTTGAATTTCATCGAGTTTATGGCTGATGTATAAGATGCTACAGCCTTCATCCGCCAGCTGACGCAATGTGTCGAACAGCTTTCGAACTGCCTGTGGCGTTAATACCGAGGTTGGCTCATCCATGATCAATAGTTTGGGGTTCTGTAAAAGACAGCGAATAATTTCGACGCGTTGGCGTTCACCTACTGATAATGCGTGTACCAGACGTTGGGGATCTACTGGTAAACCATAGCGGTTTGAAACGTCGTTGATTTTAACTGCCAAAGCTTCTAAGGTGAGGTTGTCAGGCAATGAAAGCGCAACATTCTGAACCACGGTGAGGGTCTCGAATAGGGAGAAATGCTGAAACACCATGCCAATACCAAGACTGCGCGCATGCGCTGGACTTTCTACCCGGACCGATTCACCTTGCCATTTCATTTCGCCAGAGTCGGGTTTAGTAACGCCATAAATCATTTTCATTAAAGTGCTTTTGCCAGCACCGTTTTCACCTAATACAGCGTGAATTTCGCCGCGCTTAACGGTCAGAGATACTCGGTCGTTAGCAATTACTGCGGGGTAGGTTTTGGTGATGTCGTTGAGTTCTAGTCTGGTACTAGTATCACTGTCTGTTGTCAGCGTCATATTGTACTCCCGAGCAAAGTTGGTTTTTGAGTTCCTGTCTGAATGGCTTTATGAATTGATAGTTGGTCGTGAACTCTCATCAATTGCGCTGCTACCGAAATAGCGATGATTGCAGGTTGCTTGCTGCAAATACCCTCAATGCCGATAGGACAAACCATCTTATCAAATCTAGCAGGCAAGACACCTCGCCGAATCATTCGTTTTTCGAACATTCGGCGTTTGGTTTTTGAGCCTATTAGACCAAAGTAAGCGAAATCATGTCGCCTTAAAATTTGCTCTGCCAGGTGCTGATCCAGTGCGTGGTCGTGTGTCATCACTAGAAAAAAACACCCTGCGTTGGCAGTTTCAATCTCGACTTCTGGCGTGTCGGTGCAAATAACCTCGACGTTATCGGGTATGTCAGCCGGAAATTGCTCATCACGATTATCAATCCACTGAATGCTAACAGGCATCTCAGCCAAAACGTTAACCATGGCCTTACCAACATGACCGGCGCCGAACAATAATAATTCGAAGTCAGGTTTTGGAACCGTTTCGTAGTAATAACCATCCAATGTCGGATGGCTGTTTTGAATCTCTTCATCAAGAGTCAAAAAGCATTCCTGCTCGCCATTGGTTGCTACCGCTCTAATCCAGTGTTGACCTTTAAGTTGCAGTGCCTGCGCTTGGGCTATCCAATCAGTTGAGTCGGTGATTGGTTCGAATAATAAATTCACTAGCCCACCACAACATTGACCCAAACCAGCGCCAAGCGGAAAGCGCCGCATTGATCGGGACTGACTACTTTGAAGTTGCTCTCGGGCAATCGCTGTCGCTTGATGCTCTAGATTACCGCCACCAACCGTACCGAATAATTGGGTCGCGGTCACTATTATTTTGGCGCCCACTTCACGCGGAGTGGAGCCTGAAATCGATACCACAGTGACCATCACGGCGGGTATGTTTTGTTGTTGTAAGCGCATCAGGGTTGACAACCAATTCATAGAACAGGTATCACAAGGCTTCCCTTCCTTCGCGAACAGCTTGAACCGCGTCAAGAATAGCCTCAGGTGTCGCGGGGGCGCGTAACGGTGGATTAAACCGATTGTTTGCAACGCTGGCGATTGCACTGCGAATCGCAAAAAATACCGAGAAGGGTAATAACAAAGGTGGCTCGCCGACAGCCTTCGACCGCATGATGGTTTCCTCAACATTTTGATTGTCGAACAGTTCAGTATAAAAAGCATCGGGACAATCGGTAATGGTGGGTATTTTATAGGTTGACGGGGCATGAGTGGTGAGTCGGCCCTTGGCATCCCAGCACAATTCTTCGCTGGTAAGCCACCCCATGCCTTGAATAAAGCCGCCTTCTATCTGGCCAATATCAATCGCTGGATTAATCGAGTTACCGGCATCGTGCAGAATATCGGCTCGAAGCAATTTCCATTCCCCCGTGAGCGTGTCGACGATTACTTCTGACACGGCTGCACCGTAGGCGAAGTAATAAAAGGGTCGGCCTTGCATGGTTTTCTGGTCCCAGTGCAGGTCGGGTGTTTTGTAAAAACCGTCAGCCCATAGTTGAACGCTCGATTGATACGCCAAAGCCACCAGAGCAACGAAAGTTATTCGCTTGTCATTGCTCAATACCTGATCGTCTTCGAACCGAACATGGTCTGGCTCACCGCCTAATTTTTTGGCCGCGACAACTGCCAGTCGAAGGCGTATTTTTCGAGCCGCGTTTTGGGCCGCCTTGCCGTTTAAATCAGTACCAGTAGAGGCAGCAGTTGCCGAAGTATTTGGGATTTTACTGGTGTCATTCGCGGTTGCTCGCACAGTGGCGAGGTTGACGCCGAACTCGAGAGCGACAATCTGCGATACTTTGGTATGCAAACCCTGGCCCATTTCGGTGCCGCCATGATTCACTAAAATGGTGCCATCAGTATAAATATGCACCAGCGCACCGGCCTGATTAAAGTGAACGACGTTAAACGAAATGCCAAACTTAACCGGTGTCAATGCAATGCCTTTGCGTAAAATTGGGCTGTCTCGATTAAAATCTTCGATTGCTTGGCGTCGTTTTTGATAGTCGCTGCTTTGTTCTATTTGTTCGACGAGTTCATGGATCACGTTGTCATTAATAGTTTGTCCATAAGGTGTCGTGTTTTGTTTGGTTTTACCGTAGAAATTAAGTTTGCGAATGTCGAGTGGGTCTTTGCCTAATTTGCGCGCAATATTGTCGATGATTGTTTCGATCGCAAATGAGCCTTGTGGTCCACCAAAGCCGCGAAAAGCGGTATTTGACTGAGTATTGGTTTTGGCGCTCAAAGCAACGATTTTGACATCATTTAAATAATAGGCGTTGTCTAGATGACAAACCGCTCGCGTCACTACGGGGCCGGTCAAATCGGCAGAAAACCCCGCTTGGGCGATCATTTCGATATCAACGGCTTGAATTAAGCCTTCGTCGTTATAGCCAACGTCATAGTCAAAATTAAAACCATGACGCTTGCCGGTAATCATCATGTCATCGTCGCGATCGAGGCGAAGTTTTACGGCACAATTGAGCTTTTGTGCGGCAACGGATGCGATACAAGCAAAAATTGCCGACTGCGATTCCTTACCACCAAAACCACCCCCCATCCGGCGCATTTCGACAACGACTTGATTGAAATTAATACCGAGCGTATGAGCCACTACATGCTGCATCTCGGTTGGGTGTTGGGTCGAACACCAAAGCCTAATACAGCCATCTTCGGTCGGCGCGGCGTATGAAATCTGTCCCTCAAGGTAAAACTGTTCCTGACCACCCACTGAAAATTCACCGCTCATTCGATGGTCTGCTGATGCCATTGCTTGCGCTGAGTTGCCGCGTTGCAACAGCATTGGTGGGATAACCCAGGACTGCTCACGTTTGGCTGATGCGATATCGAGTACAGCTGGTAATTCGTCATACTCAACCACAGCCAAGCGCGCCGCCTTACGGGCTGCTGTAAAAGAAGTAGCAACCACGGAAAACATAGGTTGGCCGATATATTGCACCAACCCATCGGCCAGAATCGGATCGTCTTTGATGATTGGGCCGCAGTCATTAATACCTGGAATGTCACTTGCAATGAAGACTGCGACGACCCCTTTTGCGGATTTAACCGCGGATAGGTCGAGCAATTTAATTCGGCCATGGGCACATTGACTTAAGCCCAGCGCGATGTGTTTTGTACCCGCCTGTTCGGCCAGGTCATCAACATAAGCGGCTTCGCCAGCTACGTGAAGATGAGCCGATTCATGTGGATCGGACTTGCCCTTCGCGTTCTCGCCTACCTGTATCTTGTCTTGCTGTTGGGTTGGCTGTTTCATTAGACGATCTCCATTATCTTTGCACTGCAGCACAATCAGCAAAGACGTCGAGCTGATCGTGGGTCAATGCATCGTTTTGGCGAGTCTCCAGATAAAACCGATAGAGCAAGTTGGCGGCTGTTTGCTGACGGTAGTTTTGACTGGCTCGCATATCGGATAAGGGAGTGAAGTCTTGGGATAGTGCCGTCATTGCCTGATGTACACTGCCTTCATTCCAGAACTGACCTTTTAGTAGAGCCTCGGTCTGTGTCGCGCGTTTAGGAATGGCGGCCATGCCACCAAAAGCGATACGAATGTCGAGTATCTTGCTGAGTTCTGCGCCCTCTTCAAGTTGGATGGAAAAAGTGGCGCAAACTGCGGAGATGTCTTGATCGAAACGTTTACTTAACTTATAGCTTCGTAATTGCCAGGCTTGGTCTTTGACTGGAATTAGCACAGACTCAATGAACTCACCCGCTTGCAACACATTTTTTTGATAGTCGATATAGAAATCCTGTAAATCCATTTCACGGCTTTTCTGACCTTGACGCAATGCTACCCGAGCGCCCATACAAATTAGTGCGGGCATAGAATCGCCAATCGGTGATCCATTGGCAATATTACCCACCAGGGTGGCAGCATTACGCACAGGCACTGAGGAAAATCGTCGAAATAGCGGGTTGAGTTCTGGATAATGCTTCAATAAAACATCAAATGCATCCGTTAGCGATACAGCTGCACCTATCTTAATCAATGACTGGGTCTGCTCAATAGCATTCAGTTCATCGATATGACCAAGATAAATGACGTCATCTAATTGACGTAATTGCTTTGTAACCCAGAGGCCAACATCGGTGCCGCCGGCAAGAATGTGAGCAGTGGGAGAATCAGCGTAAATTTGAGCCAGTTCATTCACAGTGCTTGGTGCGTGATAATGTCTCCGCCCGATTTTCAGGGTTAGACCTTCTGAGCGCTTTAGTTGACGCAGCTGATCAATGGCCTGTAACTCTTGGTCGCTTATATCAGTGTTCCGCTTGCTGGCTGACTCGAATATTAACGGATTAGAATTTTCGGGCGCTGGACAGTCAGTCATTCTCAGGCAGGCATCGATGATAGGTCGATAGCCGGTGCAACGACAGAGGTTGCCCGATAGCGCATCGTCAACCGACAGGCGATCAATGCTGGGGTTAGTTTTGTAAAGTGCAAACATTGACATCACAAAACCCGGAGTACAAAACCCACATTGCGATGCGTGACAATCGACCAGGCTTTGCTGAACAGGATGTAATTGGCCTTGAGCAGTTTTGAGCGACTCGACGGTAAACAACATTTTGCCATCGAGCGTAGGCAAGAACTGAATACAAGCATTCACCGACCGAAACTGGATGCGCTCATCCGCTAATGAGCCCGCTATCTCACCAATAACCACAGTGCAGGCACCACAATCGCCTTCGGCACAGCCTTCTTTGCTACCGACACGGCGCAAGTCTTCTCGTAAATACTGTAATACGGTGCGAGTTGGATCGGGATTTTCTACTTCGACCAATTCTCCATCAAGAATGAACCGTATACCGTTCATATTAGTGTGCTTCCAAAAATAATGTTTTTTTGGCGAGAGCAAGGAAGCACCGCACGAAGAACCAGAGTGTACATGAAGTACATGAGGGTTCGAGTATGGAGCTGACGCCGCTATTGTGAGAAAAGTGAATTTTTGGGCGTACCATAATTAGCTGCCTCTGTAGGTGGAATAGCTCCACGGTGAAACGAGTAATGGTACATGGTAATGCTGGTCGGACTGGCTAATGCCAAATCGAAGAACAACTTCATCGACGAACAAGGGCTCCTCTAACACGAGTTGCCCAGAACGGGCCCCTGTCCTAAAGTAATCGCCTGCTTGGAATACTAACTCATAAACGCCAGGCTGAAACGCATCGTCATTTAAAATGGGCGAGTCGAGACGACCATCCTGATTGGTTTCATCCTGCTTTAATAACTGACGAACATCACCAGTTTGCGACGATTCGATACGATATAAAGTGATGCCAACATTATTAGCAGGGCAACCCTGTGCGGTGTCGAGTACATGTGTTGTTAACCTGCCCACGTGTCTTCCTCTTAATTATTATGATGAACAAATTCGCACCAAATTTAATGATTGTCAACACTGCAAGTGATTATTGTTAACAATATTTTTCTGTTGTACTATTCTTGCCAATTCAATTGGAACTAAAATCAATTGGCAAGCAAACTTAAACGAGACAATAATTATCGACAATAGCGAACTAATACTGCCCTCTGCTATGAGCGAAGACGATGTATTGCGCCTGATTGAACAAGCGGTTATAGACCATCGTCTGCCACCTGGTACCAAGCTCAAAGAGGTCGAGCTTGCGCAGGTTTTCGGTGTGAAGCGCGGTGCCATTCGTAAGGTGTTAACGCGTTTGGTGCATTCTCGGCTGGCGGATCAACGACCTAACATAGGCGTCACCGTGGCAAAACCATCGGTCAAAGAAGCGCTCGACTTGTTTACTGCCAGGCGTGCCATTGAGCGCTCGATGCTGGTTTCACTGGCAGTGAAAATTACCGCTAAACAAATAAAGCAACTGCGCAAAATGCTCAATGAAGAACTGTGTTGCTATCAAAATGGCGATTCGCAGCGCGCCACTGCACTCTCTGTCGAGTTCCATCAAGTACTTGCGTCGATGGCTGACAACGACGTAATGACTGGTTTTTTGAACGACATCATTCGTCGAACTCCGCTCGTTATTTTAACGCATCTGGGAGATACGGGCCAAAATCTCTGTCGTAATCAAGAGCATAGTGCCATCGTTGATGCGTTGGAAAATGGTGATGGCGAAAAAGCCAGCCAAATTATGGATCAACACTTGTCGCATATCGAAAATCGAATTAGAGAAGAACCCGAGTTGCCGAAGTCGAATCTCGCTGCTCTTTTACTCAAAGTGCCTTTATGACATGAATGACTATCCAAATGATTACCCACGCGATTTAATCGGTTATGGCAAAACACCGCCCCACGCGGCCTGGCCGAATGGGGCAAAAATTGCATTACAGTTTGTGCTCAATTATGAGGAGGGTGGAGAGAGTAACGTGTTGCATGGTGATGCCGGTTCGGAACAGTTTTTGTCCGAAATAGTCGGTGCGCAGAGTTATCCTGCCCGCCACATGAGTATGGAATCAATTTATGAATATGGCTCACGTGCCGGTGTTTGGCGAGTATTGCGCGAATTCGAAAAACGTGGCTTACCTTTGACTATATTCGCCATTGCGATGGCTATGCAGCGTCATCCTGATCTGGCGAAAGCATTCGTCGAACAAGGTCATGAAATAGCTTGTCATGGGCTGCGCTGGTTGCATTATCAGGATATAGAGGAGGCAACAGAGCGCGACCACATGAAGCAGGCAATTACTATTATTGAGCAATTGACAGGTGAGAAACCTCTGGGTTGGTACACTGGCCGCGATAGCCCAAATACGCGACGTTTGGTTGTTGATCAGGGTGGGTTTTTGTATGATTCAGACTATTACGGTGATGACCTACCTTTTTGGACACAGGTTAAAAATTCAGCTGGCGACAGCAAGTCACATCTAGTTGTGCCTTATACCCTCGATACCAATGATATGCGTTTTACCTCGCCACAAGGGTTTAATAGCGGCGAGCAATTTTTTCAATACTTACGCGATAGTTTCGATGTTTTATATGCCGAAGGCGAAACAGCCCCAAAAATGCTGTCGATCGGCCTGCATTGCAGAATCATCGGCAGGCCAGGTCGGTTTGCAGCATTGCAGCGATTTCTTGATCATGTGCAAAAACACAACGATGTGTGGATATGCCGCAGGATCGATATCGCGCGTCATTGGATTAACAATCACCCGCCTCATTCAGTCCACGAGTAACCCATGCCAAAAAACCTGTCGATCACCGATATTAATCAAATGCCTAATTTGCTGTTCGTCGAGGCACTGGGTAGTATATTCGAGCACTCGGCCTGGGTTGCACAAGCGGCTTTTGATCAAGGGCCTTTTACATCGATGGCTCAATTACATGCGACTATGGTTGGCATTGTCGACCAGTCATCCCCCGAGCAGCGAATGGCGTTGATTCGTAGTCACCCAGAACTGGCAGGTAAAGAAGCTACTGCTGGCACATTAACAACTGATTCACGTAAAGAGCAATCGAGCGCTGGATTAGATCAATGCAGTGCAGAAGAGCTATCACAGTTACGCGCCCTGAATCAAAACTATCAGGCAAAATTTGAATTTCCTTTTATCATCGCGGTCACTGGACTTAGTCGTCAAAACATTATCGACGCTTTAGCCTTGCGGGTGCAAAACACCAGCAAAGTCGAATTTGAAACTAGTTTGGTTGAAATAGCCAAAATTGGCAAAATTCGACTCAATGCTCTGTTCGCTGACTGTTCAATCGATGGCACATCTCGATGACTAATGTTGATGAGCTGATTTCCGCCTCAAATGTTCATTCTGAATGGGTTGATTTATTGCGAAATGCACTCAACGAAATGGATGCGACTTATCTGAATGAGTTGTTTCTCTCACCGAATTGGTTGCCCGGTATCGATCTACTATTCAATGCATTTAGACGTGATCGTAGTCATGTCCGTTATGTATTGATTGGTGAATCACCCTACCCACGTCAGTCATCAGCGAATGGCATTGCCTTTTATGATGCAGCAGTGACCGATTTATGGCGTGACACAGGGTTAAGCAAGTCAGTCAATCGAGCGACTTCGATGCGTAATATGATCAAAACAGCCTTAGTGGCTGAGGGCTATATCGAGCCGGATAGTGACGGTAAAATTAGTCAGCCTAGCATCGCCAAGCTCGATAAAAGTAGTTTGGTTCAGACTATGCCAGAGTTGTTTGAAAATCTGCAGGCATCCGGTTTTTTAATGTTGAACGCAACGCCCGTTCTGCATTCTGATCGAAAGCCTTCTCAGGAAGCCAAATTCTGGCAAGGGTTTTTATTTAGTTTGTTGACGCAACTAGGTGAAAGGGCAGGGCAGCCGCTGACCTTAGTGTTGTGGGGGAAAATTGCAGAGACAATTGATAAGATGGCATTGCCGGAGCGATATAAAAAGCTAGTCAGCGAGCATCCTTATAATATTTCTTTTATTCATAATTTGACCATGCAGCGCTTGTTTTGTGAGGTTTCATTTTTGACCAAGAAATAAAGGTCGATTGCATTACTAAGCAAGCCTGCTCTGAACTAAGCTTACCAATCGTGTAAATTCTTAATAGTATCGGCTCACTTTTTGAGGCCGTTCAACTTTCATTAATTTCCAAGAGTAATTTCATTGAGCAACAATTCCCTTCGTGGCTTTTTCTGGCAAGGTTATCGTGACTGTAGCCCATTCATATTAATTGTTACCCCCTTTGGACTTTTGTTTGGTGTTGTCGCCACTGAGGCTGGTTTAAACCTAATCGAAACAATGATGATGACGATTTTAGTGATTGCAGGGGCTGCACAGTTTACCGCATTGGCTTTGCTAGAAGATCAGGCACCAACTTTTATTGTGGTAATTGCTGCTTTGGCCGTTAACTTACGAATGGCGATGTATTCAGCTGCTTTAGTGCCGCATTTTGGCAAGGCTTCATTATCAAAACGGTTGTTGGCATCGTACTTTATGGTCGATCAAACGTTTGCAGTTGCCATTAAAAAGTATGACAGTGAGCCCAACTTAACGTTAGACCAAAAACTGATTTACTACTTTGGGTGTGCTGCCGCAGTTTGTCCCTTTTGGTATGTTTTTTCCCTATTGGGTGCCTTGCTGGGCGATTCAATCCCGAGCTCATATTCACTCGATTTTGCTATTCCTATTTGTTTTATTGCGATAACAGCGCCCATGCTGAAAAGTCTGCCACATCTGGTGAGTGCGCTGGTGTCTATTTGTGTTGCCTTATTGCTGGCCTGGATGCCATACAACCTGTGGCTTATTGTTGCGGCGATCCTGGCGATGATGGCGGGTGCTAAAACCGAACTTATGATACAAGCAAGACAGGGAACGAAACCATGATGGCGAATAGCGCCACTATTTGGCTGGTCATTATCGGTCTAGGCTTAGGCTCTTTTCTGATCCGTTTCTCGTTTCTGGGGATTATTGGTGGGCGCCAGTTACCCGAATGGTGCCTGCGCCATTTGCGCTATGTGGCAACCGCTGTTTTGCCAGGATTGATTGCGCCGCTGGTGCTCTGGCCTGAGGCGAACAACGGTGAGACTGATCCGTCTCGTTTGGTTGCAGCGGCGGTGGCCTGTTTTATTGGCTTTCGATTGAGCTCAGTGGTTGGGGCTGCGGTAGGCGGCATGTTGACACTGTATGGTATGCAATATTTACTTTCTCTTTAGCGATTACACCCTAACGGTTGCCTCATTATCAGCACCTCTTCATTAGTTCGGTCTAAATTTAGCCTTAGCCATCGTTTAGCGGGCTTATCAATATTGGCAATGATTGTCGTCATAGTTTTGAAGGGGCTAGCGAACCAGATCGGAATTATCGACAATGGCTTCTCCGGCACGATGCTGGTTATAGCCGGAAGCCTAGGCTGGTTTGCGGCACTGTTATTGTTAGCCGATACCAAGGCAATGCTTCAGATACAGGTTGGCCTGATTAGCTTAATTGGTTTATGTCTGGCTGGTTATGCCTTTAGTCAGGGCGCGAGTATCGATATTGGAAAAGCGGTTGGAGGTAACTCAGGCTTGCTGACTATGATTGCCGCTGTCGGATTTTTACGGTTAGTCGCCTTACCTGAGAGAGATAAAAATGAAACATTACCCATAGGCCATAAAGCTTATCTGCAAACTTTGCTGGGAATCAACATTACCAGTTCAGTCATCAATATTACGTCACCGATATTAATTGCAGATCGGATTCATCAGCATCGTCCTTTAACGCGTTTTAGTGCTCAGTCCATCGTCCGTGTATTTTGTGGAGTATCGTCATGGTCCCCTTTTTTTGGTGCCATGGCCGTTGTCTTAACCTATGTTGAAGGTGCTCAGGTTTTGTCGATACTGAAGATAGGCCTGCCGTTTACGATTGTTGGATTTATTGTGGTGTATGTCGAGGCCAGATTGCGTTATTCGAAGCAGCTTGATGAATTTGTCGGTTACCCAATTCGCCTCAGTACACTAAAAATGCCCGTTATTATAATGGTCAGTGTTGTGGTTTTTTCATACGGGTTACCAGAGACACCGATGTTAGTAGTGATTAGTTCTTGTGCACTGATGGTGACGGCCGTTACTTTGTTTTTACGTCGCGGCCTGATTGCAGGCTGTAGCAGCTTGCATAACTATGTCTATGATGGATTACCAAAAATTGCCAACGAATTGTTATTGTTTCAGGCTGCGGGATTGTTAGCAGCCGGTATGGTGGCGGTGATGCAGTTAGGTATTGTGGATAATCCGTTCACCGTATTTAATAGCACGACTGCAGCACAGGTATTAGGCATTACCATGCTGGCTGCCGCTGTTGGCGTTCATCCCGTGATCCTCATATCCAGCTTGTCTCCATTGATAATGGGGCTTAACCCTAATCCTAGTTTCCTTGCGGCCACTTATCTATTGGCTTGGAATCTAGGTACCTGCGCCAGCCCTTTATCCGGCATCCAGTTGATTTTCCAGGGACGCTATGGCGTCCCTGGTTGGCAAGCTGCTACATCTAATTGGCCTTACGCAATATTAATGTACCTGATAGCGACAGTTTGGCTATGGATCAGTGAGGGTTTATTTTTTTAGTAGAGTGAGCTTTGACATTAATCAATTGCTTTGAGCAATAGCCCGCTCAAGATTAGACATACGCTCATCATTAGAAGGATGGCTACTCATAAATCCACCACCTGTGCCAAATTTAGCTTTAAGTGTTTGAATAGAACGAATCATAGCGCGCGGATCTTTCCCCAGATTTTTTAATAGCTTAACCGCGAAGACATCGGCCGACAATTCGTCACGCTGTGAAAACTGAGCTGATACCGCGCCCGAGGCTAACTGGCCTAATTGGCCACCGCTGAGTGCGCCTACAACACCGCCGACACCGATAGCTGCCTGTAAAGTGGCGTTGGTGAGTAGTTGGGTTTGCATTTGGTGGTAGCTGTGTCTGAGTTTGACGTGCCCAATCTCATGGCCAATGACTGCCAGTATCTGGTCGTCTGTCATAGCATCCATTAATCCGGTATAGACTCGGACTGTGCCGTCAGCCATGGCGAAGGCATTGACGTCGTCGGCTTTGTAAACTTTAAAGTTGAGTTGAAGCCCGTCGTAGTTTCTCAGGCTATTGGTCATTTTAAACAGACGCTTGCTATAGGCGTCGTTGGGTCCAGCTACCTGATGTTTACCGTCATATTCTTTTGCGGCTAAGGTTGCGGTTTGTTTGACGCTATCTTCATTGAGTGTGATTGCTAGTGCGACCCCGGCACCAACTATGATTGCTTTTTCAGCGTCAAACTTTCCCTGGGTGCAGCCAGTGAAAACCAATGTTGAAGCAATGATAATGAGTCGAAATTTTAATGTGATCATTTCAGGTTCCGGTCGTATTAAATAGCGTTGGTTTATAATGCTAAAGTATAGGTAATGGCAAAGGTATTTAGCAAGCAGTGTACCCACCATTAAACTCATAGTTGCTTTGATATGGTTTCGTATAAAGTTGTTAATGAGGCATCACGCGCTGGAATCGGGTCGACGGCGATGAGTGCGATGCGGTTATAAAAAATACGCGGAATAAATCGCAACAAGACATTGCTGGATTTTCGACTGAAAAGGCTGCCCCATAGTCCACGTAAAGCCAGTGGCACTACAGATACTGGATCACGGTCGAGCACTTTCTTAATATCAGGTTTGAAGCTATTTAGTTCACCACCTTTTAATGACGGACTGATTTTGTCAAAGGCTTGCTCCATTAAGGCTGAGTCTTCTTTTGCGTCTGCAATCGGTATCGCATTGGCGGTCTTTAATATAAACGATAACATGGGTATCTTAAATATTTTGTAATGCACAACAAATCGAATCGGACGTTTAATGCTGCCTGCCAGGATTAACGCGTCAACAAAGCTGGCATGGTTGCAGACTAAAACAGCGTGACCCGTGTTGGGTATTTTGTCGAGGTCGATTTTTTTGACTCGATAAATACTGTGGACTAGCAGCCAAATTACCAAACGCATAATGAATTCAGGGACTTGCTTGAATATTAAAGAGAGCGATCGCTGCATTCATCAACGCCATGATTAAGAATAGCATCGGAATTGAAACGCCTGCAGACAGGGCAAACAATCCGTATAACGAAGCAGCAACCATGAACAGTGCATTCAAAACATTATTGGCAGCTATGATTTTTGAACGTTTTTTTCGTCACTTCGTTGTTGCACCAGAGCATACAACGGCACGATGTAGATGCCACCCGAGGTACCGAGCATAACAATGTCGAACATGACGCGCAGGCTGTTGCCGCTAGTGATAAAGGTCATGGGACTGATAAGGGCACTGTTGATGAGTGCGTTGTCGATTAATGGGGTACCAGCCACAACCGATTGAACAAAATAAATATCAGCGCCAAAAACAGTCAAGCCGAGTGCACCCATCGGGACTAGTCCCAGTTCAACAATTCGGCCCGAAAGCCTTTCGCAGAGGAATGATCCGGCGCCAATGCCAATTGAGAACATCGCTAACAATAATATGTAAACTTGTTCGTTGCCCTCTAATTCATAACGTACGTAGTTGGGCAGCTGGGTAACGTAGGTAATGCCGATGAACCAAAACCAAGAAATACCCATGATCGAATAGAACACTGTGCGGTTTTGGCGAGCGTCACACATGATATTGCGGGTTTGTGAGATTATATTGAAACTAATTTTTAATTCTGGCGCAGCCGCTGCAAGCAATGGTATAGATCGACTGGCCCAGTAGCCAATAATGGCGAATATAACGATTGCAATCGACAATAGGTGTGTGCTGAAACTAATAATAAAAACACTCGCAATCAGCCCCATTAATATTGCCAGAAAAGTGCCAAATTCGACCATCGCATTACCACCGACGAGCTCTTTAGAATCTAATGCCTGTGGAAGCAAACTGTATTTTACGGGCCCAAATAAGGCAGATTGAGTACCCATCAAAAATAGAATCACGATTAAAAGTACAGAGTTTTGCAAATAAAACGCGATGGCGGCAAGTGACATAATGCCGATTTCTAGAAGCTTAATACGTTGAATCAAAATCGATTTTTCAAGCTTATCAGCGAGTTGTCCGGCAATCGGTGAGAACAGAAAAAAGGGCAGTATGAATAAGGCGGCGGCTATGTTGACCAGTGCGTTACTGGCATCTTTAGAAATGTTGGCAGCCTGAAAGACAATAAAAATGGTTAAACCATTTTTGTAGAGATTGTCATTAAAAGCGCCTAAAAGGTGAGTCAGAAAAAAGGTAAAAAGCGTTTACTCTTTAAAAGTCGAACTGATTCTGGCATGACAGCAATCCTAAGTTTGAAGTTTTATAATGTCATACGACGTTTACTATAAGTATTGCTGTAGGGTTGATGCTTGGAGTGAAACACGCTTTCAGCCGTGACCGAAAGCGTGTTTGGTGTTATTGCTGATTAATCAGCCTTGATACCGGTGATGGCCTTCACTTCGAGGAATTCTAGAAATCCCCAACGCCCTTTTTCGCGACCATTGCCTGATTGCTTATAGCCTCCAAAAGGTGTGCCGGCATTACCACCTTTATAATTAATGGCAATTTGTCCAGCGCGAATTCGACGCGCTACGGCTGTCGCATGTTCCATATTGTCTGAACTGATATAACCCGCTAGTCCAAAATCAGTATCATTGGCAATGGCAATCGCTTGCTCATCGTCTTCATAACCCATTATAACGATGACTGGCCCAAATATTTCTTCACGGGCAATGGTCATTTGGTTATTCACATTAGCGAAAACAGTCGGTTTGACATAATATCCCGTAGGCAGGTGATCGGGTCGACCTGTGCCACCGGCAATCAAAGTTGCCCCTTCGTCGATACCTGTCTGAATCAGTCCCTGGATTTTGTCGAACTGAACTTTATTGACGACAGGCCCTAGGTGATTACCTGCTTTGGTTGGGTCGTCGATACTAATATTATTAGCCGCGATTCGGGCTGCTTCGATGGCGATCTCCATTTTGTCATTCGGTACCAGCATACGAGTCGGTGCATTGCAGGATTGTCCGGTATTATCCATGCAGTAGTCGATACCATCGGCAACCGCTGTTGCAATGTCGGTATCGTCAAGAATGATGTTGGCCGACTTTCCGCCGAGCTCCTGGCCGACGCGTTTAACTGTATCAGCAGATGCCTTGGCAACCGCAATGCCACCACGGGTTGAGCCGGTAAACGACATCATGTCGATATCGTGGTGGTTAGACATGGCTTCGCCGACCACCGGGCCATAACCGTTAACTAGGTTAAATACGCCTGCTGGGAGACCAGCTTCGTGTAAAACTTCAGCCAAAATCATGGAATCGAGAGGCGCTTCCTCACTCGGCTTAAGCACCATAGTGCAACCGGCAGCAAGTGCTGGCATTACTTTAGAAGCAACCTGATTAATCGGCCAGTTCCATGGCGTAATCATGCCGCAAATACCGATAGGTTCATGACGCACTATCATGCCATTTTCGGTGGTTTCGAATTCAAAGTCTTTTAGTATGTTGATGGCATTTTTAATATGCCCCATCCCAATTACTGTTTGAGAGCTGCGAGACATGTCGATTGGCGCACCCATCTCAGTTGAAATGGCCTGCGCAATGTCTTCAAAGCGTGTTTTATAAACAGTACGAATACGCTCGAGTAAGTCGAGACGTTGCTCAACACTCCACTGTGAATAACTGTCGAAGGCCGCACGAGCCGCCGCTACTGCATGGTCGATGTCAGCTGAACTGCCAGCGCTGATCTGAGTAAAGGACTGCTCGGTGGCAGGGTTTATAACATCAATGACGGCGGGCTCTACTGGGTCTACCCACTCACCATTAATATAGAATTTAAGATTATTTTGCATGACATTACCTACTTATTTGGACTGAGAAATTAGATTGATAGATTGCGAGGGAAAGCAATGTGCTACGAAGTGATTTCGAGTGCAAGCGATTTTTTTGCTGATGGTGAAGGGTTGTTCAGGCAGCCCTATTTGGTGCCAATTGTTCGACGCTAAATCCTCACTTTAAAGTTTAATATCAGCTTAAAATAAAAAATTAACCATTGAATCGATTTAATGAAATTTAACCTGCAGGCTGGAAAAGCGAAGCGCCTTCCCGCAATTGCTTAACGTCAGGTTATAAAGTTGATTGTTGAAATTATTTTCGTATTGTCTGCGCAGTGGTTTGTCATTCCTACATTAATAAGAATCGAACAGTTTAAAACATGATGAGTTGGCCTGATGGAATTTAGTACAGAAGTAGCATTGTTTTTGTTTTTTGTCGCCATGATCGCTGGATGGGTCGATAGTATCGCCGGTGGCGGTGGCCTTTTGACCATACCTAGCATGTTGTTGGTCGGCATGCCTCCCGCTATGGCTTTGGCAACTAACAAGTTACAGAGCAGTGCCGGAACTCTCACCGCTGCCATTTACTTTATTCAAAAAGGGGCGGTTAATCTCGAACAGATTAAAGGTCTAGTTTTAGCCACTTTTATTGGATCGATGCTTGGTAGTTGGCTGGTATTAGAAATAGATGCCAGCGTTTTGTTGGCTTACCTGCCGGTATTGTTAATTTTAGTGGGGCTCTACTTTTTGTTTTCGCCAAACATCGGTGATGTAGAGCGAAAACGCAAACTCAGTTTAACCGCATTTTCTATCGTGATTTGTCCTTTGCTTGGTTTCTACGACGGATTTATTGGCCCGGGTACGGGTAGTTTCATGGCGCTATCATTTGTATTGTTCTGTGGCTATAGCCTGTCGAAAGCGACAGCAAACGCAAAGGTTTTGAACTTCACCAGCAATGTGTCGGCGCTGTTATATTTTATGGTCTTTGGCGAAGTGTTCTGGTTGATGGGTTTAGTGATGATAGCAGGGCAATTGATTGGCGCATTTTTTGGCGCAAAAATGGCACTCGAAAAAGGCTCAGCACTGATCAGGCCTATCGTCGTAATAGTTTGTTTTGTCATGTCGGCCAATATTTTATTTAAACAGTTCAGCTGACATTAGATTATCAGCATGCGCAAGGACGCTAAGAAACGTATAGAGCAGACGCTAGTTTTGTCGGCCTATTACTTTGTCATCGATCTGACGTTTATCGGCTGAAACGATCTTGAACGCTTAATTTATGCTAGCGTTAACTGCTTGATTGTTTAACTTAGGGTTATTATAGGTGAATGCTAGTGTTGAATAAGCCTCTCGCAATTAAATCGAATAGCGGTATACTTCACAAAACAGTTTGGGCCGTTTACGAGCTACCTGTATTCATCCAAATCAGTATCCTCCTGTTGCCCACTGATAAAAAAAATTCCGTCCCGTCTAATGACTAAGTTACTATCACTAATCATTTCTACTAACCACATTCCTAACCAACATTATTGATCAATATTATGTTTACACAATTAACTGAATTTGCCACGAATAACATCCTTCTAGTGGTTGCATTTTTCACTTTGATCGCCGTAATTATATTTAATGAAGTCAAAAATCTAGGGCAAAAGTTCACCAAAATTTCACCTGGTGCCGCTGTTCAATTGATGAACAATAATGATGATGTGGTTTTTCTGGATGTACGTGAATCTGGCGAAACAACCAATGGTAAAATAACCAAAGCCATTCAAATTCCGGTCGGTTCAGTCAAGGAGCGTGTTGCAGAGCTTAAAAAGCATAAAGATAGTCCTGTTGTGGTTTATTGTAAAACAGGCACCCGTTCGAGCATTGCTTGTAATGCTCTGATCAGCAATGGCTTTAGTAACGTATATAATTTGACAGGTGGTATTATTTCTTGGCAGGAAGCGCATCTGCCTATTGGTAAAAAATAGTTGATGGCAAACTTCTATAAGCTAATTTCTTAAGTCCCGACAAGCACCTGAGTGAATCAGTGAGTGACTCAATAAAAGACACTTAACACTCGCAGCTTTTACCAAACTTGTTTTTAGTTGAATCAGATTCCTATGACTCGCTCGAGTGTGCTGATATAGTTATTCTTTTAAAACGTGAAATCAGAGCTAATGACTGAAAAAGACCCCGTACAAAACCATTTTTCTATCCAAAAGATTTATGTTAAAGACGTTTCCTTCGAGTCCCCGAGTTCGCCAGAAGCGTTTGGTTTCAAGCAATGGGATCCTAAAATAGAGCTCAATATTAACAATTCGCACAAACGCTTAAATGAGCAGATGTATGAAGCCGTGCTGACGGTTACTGCAACCGTAAAGCAAGATGACAAAACTGCCTTTTTAATTGAAGTGAAGCAGGCCGGTATCTTCGCAATAACAGGGTTTAATGATCAGGACCTGAGCTATTTGATAGGCAGTCAGTGCATGAGCATCTTATTGCCTTATGCTCGTGAAGCCGTTTCTGATATAACGACACGTGGTGGGTTCCCACCTCTTTTACTTGCTCCCGTTAATTTTGATGCCCTATATCAACAGCATCTGAAAGAGCAGCAAGACCAAGCAGCAGAGTCTTTGACCGAAGACGGTTTGGCTCAAGCTGAGGTGACACCGGAAGCTCAGACTCAGAAAGATCAAGCAAGTGCCGACGACGCTGTTAAGCACTAGCTCTGATTCGCTAGCCTGCTAGCCAAAACAAGTGACTGATTATTTTTTAATTTATGGATAATAAATCCACAGTTGCTTTATTTGGTGCCGGTTCATGGGGTACGGCGTTGGCAATGCAGCTCGCTCGCAATGGTTCGATAGTGAATTTATGGGGGCATCAGGCTGAACATATTGATCGCCTGATCAGCACCAACCAGAATGCTGCCTATCTGCCAGGGGTAGTACTTGAACCTAATATAAAACCAACTGCTTCGATTGAAGACTGCTTGCAAGATGCTGATGTTGTTCTTATTGCAATACCGAGCAAAGCTTTTAGAGCTTTTCTTAAATCATTAAAGCCATTCATTAATCCTGCCATCAGCGTTTTCTGGGCCAGTAAAGGCTTTGAAATTGAGAACGGTAAATTGCTGCACGAACTAGTTTTAGAAGAGCTGCCAGGTCGTAACTATGGTGTGGTGTCCGGCCCAACCTTTGCCACCGAAGTGGCAAAGGGCCTGCCAGCTGCCATTACCTGTGCAGGCAATGATGATATTGCAACCCAGTACTTTGCCAGCCTTTTGCACTCCAGCCGCTTTCGTTGTTATACATCGGATGATGTTATCGGTGTTGAATTAGGCGGTGCACTCAAAAATATCCTTGCAATTGCGGTCGGCACCTCAGATGGCTTAGGCTTTGGTGCGAATACCCGAGCCGCGTTAATGACGAGAGGCTTGGCTGAAGTAATGCGTCTTGGTAAAGAGTTGGGTGCTAGGCAGGAAACGCTCATGGGTCTTGCTGGGCTAGGAGATTTAATCTTGACTTGCACTGATGATCAAAGTCGGAATCGTCGTTTTGGTTTAGCCATCGGAAAGGGAAAAACGGTTGAGCAGGCATTGGTTAAAGTCAAGGAAACCGTCGAAGGCTTAAGAGCAGCCAAGGCAATTTATTTGATCGCGCAGGCGATGTCGATAGAATTACCCATTATGGAGCAGACTTACTATGTGCTTTACGACAACAAAAATCCTCGCGATGCCGTTAAAGCGTTGGAGGATCGACCTCAGCGTTCAGAGCTTAGTCAATAAGCAGGTGTCATTAACTTAGAGGAATTAGTGGATACCTCTAGCTAAAGTCGAGCTGACGCCAGGCCTCATAAACACCAACAGCAACCGTATTTGATAAGTTCAAACTTCTTGAGTCTTTAGCCATTGGGATGAGCAGCTTATTGTCACTACTCAATAAATCCAACACGTTTGCTGGCAAACCACGAGACTCTGGTCCAAAGAGAAGTGCGTCATCCTGAGCAAAGCAAGCGTCGCTATAGGATCGCTTTGCTTTTGTCGTAAATGCATATAAATGATTGAAATTACAATCTTTTATAAAGTCTTCATACGACTGATGCAATTCGATTTCAGCCCATTCGTGATAGTCAAGTCCTGCCCTTCTTAGCTGTTTATCATTCAGTTTAAATCCGAGCGGCTCAATTAGGTGCAATTTACAGCCTGTGTTAGCCGCGAGACGTATAATGTTGCCAGTATTTGGCGGTATTTCGGGCTCGAAAAGTACTATGTTAAACATATTCGTGACAATGACTTGTTAAATAGAAACTATAAGCTAGACTATTCCTTGATCACAAGAAGTTATGAATGTTTATCAAAAATAACCCAAACAATAATAAGAGTCACTCAAATATTTTCTGAGCGAAGGCCTACAAGTATCTAATTGTAATTTGAAAGGACTGCACGGTGAAAAAATTTTCGTCAGCGAATAATGACAGACAAATTGGGATTGAATTTCTGCCTGCAGGCGTTGCTATTGCTCAGGTTCATACGGGTAAAAAGTTATCAGGGCAGTTGCTCAATAGTGACTTTTTACCCGCAATTGGCCAGCAAGCTCAGGCACGAGCACTTCAGGAATGGGTGCATAGGAAAAATTTACAAAAATCCAACTGTGTTTGCTTAATGTCAAGGGATGACTTTAATATTCATCAAGTCGAAAAACCCAAGGTAGATGATGCAGAACTTATTCCAGCCTTAACCTGGCGCATCAAAGATTTGATTGGTTACGATGTTGACTCGGCGGTGGTCGATTTTTATCCAATGCCTATTTCGCATAAAAATAATACACAGCATTTGAGTGTTGTTACAGCAGAAGACTCGACGGTAGCGGCCTATGTTGAGTGCATTAAATCAAGTGGTTTAAAGTTGGTGGCTATCGATGTTCCCAGTCTGGTCGGTTCTAACCTTAAAAAAGTACAGCAGGCAACAGGGCAAACCCTAGCTATTCTATCGCTAACTGAGTTTTCTGGTTATCTCAATATTTTTCACGATACTGATTTATATGTATCGCGAGACTTTAAAATAGGTACTAGTAAGCTCTCACAGGTGACTGCTGACGATGAATGGACTTATGATTCGTTGTTACTTGAAATCCAGCGTTCGATGGATTATTTTGAAAGTTTTTATGGTTTAGGTTCAGTATCAAAATTACTTCTCTTTCCTAAGATACCATCAACTGAAAAGCTGACCAAGTACTTACAAAATTTAACCACTTTTGATATTGATTTTGTGACTGAGAGCGATCCAGACGCAAGCGATGCTCTAGAGTTACATTGTTTTCATGCCTATGGAGCAGCGCTAAGGGGTATAAAGCAGTGATCGAACAACAAATTAATTTCTATCAGGACCAATTCAAAGAAAAGAGGCTATTTGCATCCGCTTCCCAGGTAATGATATTGCTACTGGTCATGTTATTCGGTATGGCGAGCTGGTCTTATCTGATTGGCGCTAATCTGAATGGTTTGGAGCAACAAAACCTGACGTTAAAGGCTAGTCAGTCTTCGGTTAATAACGAACTAACGGTAATCCCTGCGGAACTTAATCGACAACTGGCTGATGACCGTATAACAAACCAAGTTAACAATATAACCAAGCAGTTACGAACTCGAAAGCAAGTTATGCGATTTGTTGAAAATAATCAGTTTGGTTCGGGTCAAGGTTTTTCCGATTATCTGAATTCATTGTCGAATTTGCAAATAGATGATGTTTGGTTGGATGAGATTTTGCTGTCAGATTCATTTTTAAAAATCCGAGGCAGTGCGCTTAGGGCAGATTTAATTCCTACCTATTTTGCTAGCTTCAGGGAAGAGGACGTATTTCGTGGGCAACGTTTTCAATTATTTGAATTAGACCGAAAACCAGACACTGATTGGAAAGTTGATTTTACTATAGCGACCGAAGAGGCCTTTGGTGAAGAATGACATGGTAAACAAAGTTTATAAAACTAATATAGATATGTTTAATGCACTCAGTATTCGCGAGCGGGTTCTGTTTGGGATTACTCTTTTAGCCGTCTTAGCCTTTTCTTGGTGGCACTTTTTTGCAGCCCCCGCGATGGCGCAGATTGAAGCTCTGGAAGCTTTTAACAAACGAATAAATGACAGCAACAGTAGTGCTCAGCAGTCAGTTAACCAAATTAAAGCGCGTTTAGAAGCGGGCGTACACAAGGAAAAGAAAGAACAGTTAGCGCGATTAAAGCAAGAATTAATAACAGTAGAAGAGCAACTTCAATTACAAGCATCCGAACTGGTTGATCCTGAAGAGATGTTTCAACTCATGACGCGATTAATATATAAGGAATCAATGCTTAAATTATTAAGCCTGAAGCGTCGCGCTGTTAAGCCAGCTCTGGAGCCTACCGATGGGCTAGAAAATAGTGATGGTATTTATCGACATGTACTGGAAGTAAAATTCTCTGGAAAGTATGAAGATATCTTAGCTTACCTGACAGCATTAGAGTCACTCGATTGGAAGCTCATTTGGGAAGAAATTAAAATTTCTAGTGATAAGTATCCAGTTTTCAATGTAAAAGTCGTTATTTCGACCTTAAGCACGAGAAAGGAGTGGGTCGGTGTATAGATTGTTTCTACTACTAATATTGGGGCTTTTACTGATTCAACCCTTGCTTTTAACGGCAAACGAACTCAGTAATTCGACCAATAATCCGATGCAACCGCCAGCATTCGCGTTACAACAATACCAACAGGAAAAAAGTAAAAACAAACCAAAGGTTGCTGTTGTTCAAAAAAAGCGGGTTAAATCAAAACCACTGTTACTGACTTCCATTTTGTATTCGTCAACTCGAAAAATTGTGATTATTAACGAGAAAATGCTCAGTGTTAGCGACACCATTAATGGCGCAAAGCTTGTCAGTATTAAAAAAAATAGCGTGCGCTTAGTTAGGAATGGTAAGGCCATTAATTTGCGTCTTTTAAACCAATCCAAACATATTCATAAAACAGTTGTGCAGAAAACTATGGACAAGAAAAAATGATGACTCGAAAGGCTTACTGGCTCATGGCATGCGTTTGTTTTCTAGCATCCTGCGCGTCTAATCAAACCATATCTCATACGCAACAAATTGGTCAAAATATTAATGATGAATTGCAGGCAGCGAGTGAGGTAACCATCGCTGAAGCTGACGTGCCATCATCTGACATACTGGATCAACTAGTGCCTGGATTAGGCAGCATAACTGATTTAGATGTTGGCATAGAACAGGAAGCAGCTTTCGATATTTCAGTATCTAATGTGTCAGCAACCTTGTTTTTTATGAGTCTGGTGAAAGATACTGATATTAATATGGTCGTTCATCCTAGCGTAGTGGGTGAAATTTCACTGGATCTTAAAAATGTCACTGTACCCGAGGTAATGAATCTGTCCCGAGAAGTCTATGGCTACGAATTTCGCGCGTCTACGAATGGATATATTGTTTTACCGGCGAGGATTCAGTCAAAAATATTTTCGGTGAATTATCTTAATGTTAATCGCTCTGGAGAATCATCGATGACGGTAAGCTCTGGCCAACTAGGTAGCTCAACATCACGTGATAGTAATAACGGAAACACTTCGTCATCGAGCACCACTTCAACTACGTCTAAATCCAGTAGTATTAATACAACAATTGAGTCTGATTTTTGGTCAGGCTTGCATCAAACCATTGTCGCAATCGTCGGCAATAGCGAAGGACGTTCGGTCGTCGTCGACCCGCATGCAGGTCTGGTTATTGTGCGAGGAATGCCAGGAGAGCTGCGCGACGTTGAAGCTTATTTAGACGATGCAGAAGACAGCCTTCAGCGTCAGGTCATTCTTGAGGCGAAAATTATAGAAGTGAAGCTCAGTGATAGCTTTCAATCCGGTATTGACTGGACTGCGATTTCCAGCAATAGAAATACTTTTGTTGGTACGTCAAGTGCCAACAGTAGTTCAGCTTCGGACATTATTGCCGGGAATTCGGCCTCAGCGACGATTTTGCCAGGTCCTACTACCTCGGGCAATTTGTTTGCCGTCGGTGGTTCATCTTCTGATTTCGCTGGGCTGATTCGGTTGTTAAGTACACAAGGTGAGGTACAGGTTTTGTCGAGCCCACGTATTTCTACGGTTAACAATCAAAAGGCCGTCATAAAAGTAGGTTCCGACGAGTTTTTTGTTACCAATATTTCATCTAGTACGTCATCCAACTCATCCAGCACAACAACATCGCCCGACGTTACCCTTACCCCCTTTTTCTCTGGTATTGCGCTCGATGTTACACCGCAGATTAGTGGAAATGATGATGTTATTCTTCATGTGCATCCTAGTGTGAGTGAAGTAGTTGATCAAATTAAAGTAATTACCGTTGCCGGTCAGACTCAACAACTGCCTTTAGCCTTGAGCACGGTGCGAGAATCTGATTCTGTCGTTAAAGCCAAAAGCGGTCAGGTTGTGGTCATTGGTGGTTTGATGCAAAACAGTAGCGCCAACGAAGATGGCGGGTTACCCGGGTTAAGTGATATTCCTATAATAGGCAATCTGTTCAAGCAAAAGAAAAGAGTTAATGTTCGCAGCGAGCTGGTTATTCTGCTTCGTCCGATTGTTGTCGATAGTAATAAAACTTGGTCGAACTATATTAAAGACAGCGCTGGTAGAATCCAACAGATGGAAGATAAACAAGACAACGAGTAACGAGTACCTATCATGTATCAGCAATATTATGGCCTCAAAGAAAAGCCATTTAGCCTGACGCCTGATACTGATTTTTTTTATCAGAGCGTGTCACATCAGGAAGTGCTTAATGTTTTACTGATAGCGATTAAATCTGGTGATGGCTTCATTAAGGTCACGGGGGAAGTCGGAACAGGTAAAACACTGTTATGTCGAAAACTACTCGATGCGCTTGATGAACAATACAGCACTGTCTACATCCCTAACCCCTATATGAGCGGTAATGCATTGCTCGATGCTGTGCTAGCTGAAATGGGAATTTCGGACAGGCTTAAAAATGACAATTATCTTGCCTGTATCAACCAATTTCTGATTGATACAGCACGAAATGGCAAAACAACCGTTATTATTTTGGATGAAGCGCAGGCACTCCCTAAAGAAAGTCTCGAAGTCATTCGCCTATTAAGCAACCTTGAAACTGAAAAGGAAAAGTTAGTACAGATAATTCTGTTTGGGCAACCAGAACTCGATGACAGGTTGGCAGAAACTAGTATTCGTCAACTGCGGCAAAGAATCATGCATGCCTATCATTTACAGCCACTCAATGAATCATCTATACGATCATATATTCACCATCGAATGAGATCAGCCGGATATAGTGGACCAGAACTATTCGATGCAAAAGCGATAAAACTATTGTTTAAAATAAGCCAGGGTGTGCCACGTATTATTAATGTTTTGGGCAATAAGGCCATGATGCAGTCTTATGCTAATGGCGAATTTTATATTGGTAAAAAACAAATTGAAGCAGCAGCGCTCGATAGTCAGATAGGGCTAGGTTTTAACCAATTATCCAAAGGTAAATGGTTTCAAACGATCATGTTTTGCCTTCTATTGGTTCTGGCCGTACTAATCAATCAATACTCATGAGCATTATTAATAATGTGCTGAAGGACCTGGAGTCACGCTCCAGCCAATTTACAGCGATAGACGTTACTTCGACAGGAACAACAGCGGTATCGAGATTACGTCAATTTTTACCGAGTATCCTGGCTTTCCTTTTACTGGTCGCTATTGGTATTGTGTTTTGGTTTTATCAGGCATCGCAACATGATTCAGATGTTGTTAGTGATAATAAGTCTAAAGAGATACAAATCAGTGAACAAAGACTTGTCGAAGATGTTTCTTTATTACCTGTAGCCGACGTTCAAAAATTAAGTAATCAAATCATTGGCATGCAGTTACGAGAGTCAGACAAAACCATTAGCTTGGAGTTCTCTTTGCGCGAAAAAGTAGTTTCCTATCTTAAGGAACGAAGCGACAAACGCATCGTGTACCATCTTAAAGATATCCAGAGCGACATTGTTTCGCCAGTCATTCGTGATAATCGTTGGATCGAGCAACTGGTGATGAGCGTTCAGGCAGATGGCGTTGATATTAACCTCATTACTTCGGCCAACGTTTTAGTAGAAACTCAGCAGCAACGATTGGGAGAGGAAATAGTCTGGGCAATCACATTAAGTAAGCTGCCAGCTCCTGAAGTAATAGTGCCTGTGGTTTCAGTTCAAAAAAATCAAGCCGTTAAAGTTGAAGCAATAACTCAGCTGGATGAGGGTATGTTAGACACTGGTAATGTTGGTCTTGAAACCAAAGTAGTGAAGCTGGAAATAATATCTAGAGATGCGAATAGCGATGTCCTTCGGCAGCTAAAAAGCGCACAAGCCTTCATCAAGCAAAAACAGTTTGATTTGGCCGAACCTATACTATCGGGATTGCTTGGAAGCACTCAAGATTTAGCTGCCAGAGAGTTTCTATTGATCGTCTATAAGCGCAATAAAAATCCGAGTCGGCTGAATGAGTTAGTGACGACATCAATGAAGCGTTATCCACAGAACCTTATATTCAAGACGAGACACGCCCAGTCGTTATTTCAATTAAAGGAGTATCAAAGCGTTATCGACTTTTTGCAAATCCGGTCTGATTTGAATGTGATGCAACTAGCCCTCATTGGTGCCAGCTATCAACGATTAGATCAGCACCAACCCGCTGCTGATTTCTACCGCCAATCGCTTCGAATCGAAGCAGGCCATCCCAGGAACTGGATAGCACTTGGTATATCTGAAGAGCACAATGCCAACCCGCTACAAGCCTTTTCGGCTTATCGTTCGGCCAGTAAACAAGGCGGTTTAAATTCTAAATTGACAGAGTTTGTAGAACAAAGAATTAGCATACTCGAGAAGGTAATTAATTAATGGCTTTCTCTAAGAAAATACGTCTGGGCGATTTGCTTGTTGAGAAAGGGTTGATCACTCTAGATCAACTCAAGTTTGCGTTGTCTGAACAAAAGAAGCTGGGGCGAAAGTTGGGTCGGACATTAATCGACCTGGGTATGATCGAAGAAAACAACATGCTTAAATTGTTATCGAGTCAGCTCAGCATTCCCCTCATCGATCTAAATAACTATCATTACAATGACGATGTAGCCAAGTTGCTGCCTGAGACCATCGCTCGTCGTCATCGAGCCATGGTGCTTGATGATCGAGACAGTTATTATTTAGTCGGCATGGCTGACCCCACCGATATATATG
>Ga0307489_10000248_pt1 | contig 31082 bp, 21 predicted proteins | sample SB12metaG_FD_202247 | JGI IMG/M metagenome (GOLD analysis project Ga0307489, IMG submission 202247) | Sea-ice brine microbial communities from Beaufort Sea near Barrow, Alaska, United States - SB 1.2 | ecosystem: Environmental > Aquatic > Marine > Coastal | place: USA: Alaska | collected... | reverse complement strand
GTCATATTTGCTATTGAAAAAATTTCTCTTAAAAGTTTTGTTTTTTCTCCATTGGGTAATAAAAAAAAAGAAAAAAATTTTAAGATAAAATATCTATTATTAAATTTATCAAAAACGTTCCTTTTTTTTACTTTATTACCAAACAAATAAAATATTCTGGGGTCGTTTCTTTTTATATTATTAAATAACCTAAAACAATGTAGAATTATTTTTATTCCAAAAGAAAAATTTTTTCCTAGGAAAAAATAAAAAAAAGATTTTTCTATAAATTTTTTCAAATTATCGTAGGAATTAAAATCTAAGATTTCTTGGTTTTTAATTTTGATACAATTTTTTTTAATGAAGTAATATAAGGAAGTGGTTTTCTCCGATAAAATTCTATTAAAAAATTTTATAATGAATTTTTTAGTATTAAAAAAAAAAAATCTCCCGCTTTTTTCAATGTGTATTTTTAATTCTAATTTTTCGTGTAAATAATCTATCGGAATGGTTTCTTTCTTGGCAAAGATATAATAAAAAGTTTGAAATTTGATTAAAATTCTATCTTTGAAAATCTTTAAACAATTACTTGACTTATTTTTAATACTAAAAAAAAAATTTTCAAAAATATTAAACTTTTTTAGGAAAATGTGATTTATATTAGATTTCGTATTTATTTTCTTTCTTTCTTGATCATTAATTTCTTTTTTTGTTTTATAATAACTTTTATTATATAGTATGTTTTTTACAAATATGCTTTTTTTACCATTGTTTTGAATTTGTCCGAACTTTAATTTTTCAAAATTGTACCCACAGCATTTGTTTATCTGATGAATAAATCTACTTAAATATGAATATTTATCCGATTTTTGGAACAAATTTGTTAACTTTTTAAAAAATTTTTCAGATAATCTTAATAAATTTTTCTTTTTTTTTCTAAAAAATATATTAGAATGATTATTTCCTATACAAAAATAATAATTTTTTTGTAATTCAATTAAGTAAATTATATGGACCAATTTAAGCTTTGCTGATAAAAATCTTTGAATAATAGATAAAAGGAATTTTTGAGATTTAAAAAAATTTTCTTTTTTTAATTTAAAAAATAAAAAATTTCTAAAAATTTTCCATTTTTCAGATCTGGGGTAATATGTGAAATTTAAAATATTTTTTAGATTTTCGTTATTTTTATTATTCCCATTATTACATTTCCTCGAATAATAGAAAAGATTTGGGTGGAAGATAAAATTTTTTAAAAATTTCAAATGTTTGGTGTCATAATTTATTACTTTACATGAGAAGAACCTTTTTTTTGAAAAATAAAGTGAATAATAAAAAATTTTTTTTAGAAAGCCTTTGATTTTTTTAAAAACATATAAATGCCTCGATTTGCTTAAGATTTTGTTAATAAAAAAATAATGTTTATTAAAATAGATTTGTATGCATATATTGATTTTTTTGATTTTTCTTTTTAAAAATTTAAATTTTAAAAAAGAAAAATTAAATATTATAAAAATATCCCCCGATAGACTATTTCTGATAAATTCATACCAAGATATATCCTTTTTTGTTCGATAAAGTTTTTCTTTTTCAACCTCGCTCAATACGTTTTTACTTTGGAAAAACTTAAATAAATTTTTACTTATTTTACAATCTGACTTTTTTTTTATCGAAAAAAATGAAAAAAACTTTTGGGTTTTTTTAAGGTTTATTCTAGTTTTATCTATGATAGTATTAAGTAAATACTGAAAGAAATTCTTTTTATAAAAATTTTCGAAAATTTTAAAAACAAATATTTTAGCTGGATACAAGATTTTATTAAAAAATAGGATTTTTTTACAACAATTTGACAGTAAGCAATTATTTCTTTGTTTATTAAGGAAAATTGAGTTCTTAAATAAAAAAAATTTTTCATCAATTTTTTGGACGATAAAAGGAAAAGGAAAAAAACTATTTTTAAGAAAGAATTTTAACCAAAAAGACAAAAATCCAATCTTAGGCAATAGTTTTTTTTTTTTTTTGTTCCTAAAACTGTCCAATTTTGTCCTGAAAATTTTTGAAATAAAAAATATATAGTTTTCCTTGAATCTTATAGTTTTATTAAAAAATAAAATTTTTATTTGAAGTGCTGATAAAAAATATTTTGTATTGTAAATTTTTTTCATACAATGCAAATTTAATTCAATGAAAGGATCTTTATATAGAAAAAAATAAAAAAATATTCCATTAGATTTTGAAAATTTTTTATCATTATACAATTTTTTTTTTTTGTCATTTTTTTTTTTAATCTTTTGTTTTTGGAGATAAAAAAAAAAATCCAACCTTGTAGAAATAGAAACAAAAAAGCTTGAATAAGAAAAAAATCCGAAAAAAAAAAAATTATGAAAAAAACATTTCTCATTTACGCCCAACTTTTTTGTCTTTTTATATAAGGTTTTTAATAAGTATCCTGAACGGATCGTAAAATGTAGGTTTTCAAACATCATTTTTGAAAATATCTCATTGGCCCTCGTAAAATATTTTCTTTTATTTTTATTTTTATACAATATAGTAAGTAAATATGAATGACGTTTCTTTCTTTTTTTGGTAAGTTCATCAGAATTAAAATAATAACCGCCGAAAAAAGCGAAACAGAAAAAACAAAAGCCAGTTTTTTTAAAGAATTTTTTATTCACTTCAATATTTTTCTTTAAGAAAAAAAAATAGAAATTTAAGAAAATAGAAATTCTGGATTTTTTCAAATTTTTCTCTACAATTTTTTTAATATTTTTTTTCATAAATTTCTTGTAAAAGAAAAAATTTTTCCAATGAGAAACTTTATTTTTTTTCAAAGGTAAAATTTTACCAATGAAATTTTTAATCAATATATATATATTACGGCTTTGATAAATTTTTGTAGTTTTTTTTTTGGCAATTTGGAAAAAAATTTTTCGTCCATACTTATTTTTTTTGAAATTTTTAATTTTTAACAAAAGTTCAAATTTCAAAATCGATAGATATTTACAAATTTTATATTTTTTTAATCCTTTATAATTGTTGGGTTTCTTCAAAATATAATCACCATATTGAAAGATATTTATTCCACTTCTCATGCTTACTAAATTAATAAACAACAATTGTGAATGTGATAACATTTGCCTAAATTTTAACATGATCATACCCGTCTTATTTTCTTTAAATTTTTTTTTAAGAAAATACTTTGGGGCTTGGAAATTTAATTGCCAAATATCAATTTGTTTTTTTAAAATTTTTGCCTTTTTTTTATTCTGATGAAATTGAAAATCTTTGCTATTTTTTTTAAAAACACTTTGGTTTGGTAATTTTAACGAAACAATTTTAAACATTAACAAAAAATTTTTGCTAATGAATTTAATGAAAATGTTTAAAATTGAAAATATTTTAAAAAAAACTAAAGAAAATCTGTATAATATCGTATTTAATTCAGTTTGGATTAAACCATAGAAAATATTATTGAACTGGCGTACATATATACGAAAATCAAATTTTGGTGAATATTTATAAAAAAATCTAAAATCTAAAATTTCTCTTTCTCTAATATCGTTATGAAAATTTATGAAATTCAAAATATTATAAAATTTTATAATTCTTTTAGCTCTTATTTTTGAAAGTTTTTTTAAAAAAAAAAACTGTCCAAATAACGAAGTGCTTAAGAATATTATAAAATTATTTTTCATGAATTTTTCTTTAATAAAGTTTTTATTGTCTTTGTTAAAACGCAATGAAAAAATTTTTCGTTGATTAAATATTGAATTTTCATAAAGTATATCTATAAATAAATCCAATTTTACTATTGATCGAATGCATTTTTTTGAAATTGTTTTTAAAATTAATATAAAATAATAATCACCCTGTTGCAACAATGAATTTTTTAACATTACACGCATTTTTATGTTTTCTAATCTTCCAAAACAAAAAGCTTCTCTATCGTTAAAAAAATTTATTTTCAACAAGAAATTAAAAAACACTGTATATTTTTTAAAATCAAGATATCTATAAGAATAAAAAAATTTTTTTTTTATACAATTAATGTTTAAATTCTCCCTCGCGATAAATATGCCCTGTGGGCCTAGAATTAAAAATGGCAACGTATAAAATCGAATTATTATTAATTTCAGAAAAAATAATATATTCCCGTAATCTAGTCGTAATATATTATTAAGTTCATATATGCCTAAAAAATTTTTTTTTTTGTTATATTTTTGAAAAATTAAATCAATTATTTTTAAAATAAAAAAATAAAAATTATTTTTCCAAAAAATATAAAAAAAAATTTTATAAAATTTTTTTTTAAAAAAATCTAATATTTTATTGTGTTTAATTGACCCTTGTAAAATATTCATTAAATCTAAAAAAAATAAAATTTTCTTATAATAATTAATGTGTTTTGATTTTATTTTATAAATATCATGTAAAAATAATTTTATTGGATATAAAGTAGATAAAATTCGATAATTACTACAATTTTTTTTTTTAATTTTATTAAGTCTTTTTTTTATTTTTCGAATGTAATTTTTAAAGGATTTTTCCAAAAATCTCGATCTTTTTTTCGAATTTTTATTCATTCACTATTCTAATAAATAAATAAAATGTATTTATTCTATTATATATAAGAATATAAAAAGGCATTGTAATATTGTTACAAACTAAACGATTTAAATCTTTTTTAAATAATTTAGGTTATTTTGCAAATTTTTGAATTCTATATTTTCCAAAAACCATCGCGTGGTCTCTTTCATATGGTTCTAAAGTAATTTGTTCTAACGGGCGAAAATTTTCTTTTTGTAATTTTTGAATTTCCCTTGAAAATATTAGATTTGGGTCTACGGTAGAGTCAATACAACTTGCTTTAATGGTTATAATAAAATATCCTCCAGTTTTTAAAAAATGTTGCGCATTTATTGCTAAAATTCTAGCCTGATCAGGTTGGGCTACATCCGAAAAAATTAGATCTACCATATTTAAAAACATCCGATATTTAAATGGGTGTCTTGCATCTTCGATAATAGGAACAATATTTGTTCTTTTTTTAGCAATCGAAAGTAGATCACGCCCACTCCTGTGTGAAAACTCTACAGCATAAATTACCCCATTTTTTCCTATCAAATCGGAAATATGGGAAACCGTGGTTCCACTTGCTGCTCCCAAATAAAGAATTTTCATGCCAGAACGTATGAAAATATCATCTACCCCGCCTAATATAGCTGCTGCGAGTTTTGACCTAAAAGGATTCCAGATCCGAAACTCAATATTTTCTTTGTCATTAATACCATTGTTATTGTTATTAATGCTTATTCTTTTTTCATTATATATCGAATCTCCTGGGACCATATTTTTAGTACACAAAGCATCTTCTTTTCCTCTAGCTACAAAAACACCTGGATGCCGATGTTTTTCCATAAAAAATTTTGCTCCCCCTATCCTATTTATTTTATTTTCATTTTTTTTTTTGTTATTTATTTCGGAACCTTTTTTTTTATTTCGGTTATTATCTTTATATTTCATTATTTATTTTAAATATTTATATCACGTTTTACGTTTTCCTAGTTTATTAATTTTTTTATTTTTACTATTATTTTTAAAGTAAATATGAATGTCTATATAGTTGGACTAATTAATTTTTATTTCCAATATTTTTTACACCTGCAAAAAATGTTTATCTTTTTTTTAAACAAAGAAAATAAATTTTATGAAATTTCTGTTCCATTTCATAGTAACAAAAAAAGGTTTTATAAGAAAAAACTTAAAAAAATTTTTCAAATAAAAAAAAAATTTCACCCTAAAATATTTTTAGAAAATTTTGATTTTTGCAATCCCATTCTAAAAAAACCAGATTTATTTTATCTCTACAAACTATTTAAAAATTTTCCACCTCTAGACAATCCTTTGACTAGATACACACCATTCATCGAAAAATTTAGATTTAATTTAATATCTAATTTTTTGGCCAAAATCCTTTTGGAAATATGTTTAAATAATTGGAAAAAGAGTATCAATAAATATTTTTTTTTTGATAGAAAACTTAATGTTTTATTTAATTTCTCTATACAACATCAAATAAAGATATTAAATTTCAAAAAAAAAATTATTAAGTTACAAAAAGAGGGAAGTATTTGGTATGAATTTAATTTTTTATTCACAAGCTTTGATTTATATTTTCCAAATTTTCAAATCCCACTGATTTGGGAAAAAAAATTTTTTTTTTCATCTTGTTATACCAATTCATTTCTTTCTCAGCAAATTAAAACAATAATATTTTTTATTCAAAAAAGGCACCGTAAAAAAATCATTCACAAACTGGCCAATTTTTTTATAAAAAAAAGGCAAAAAAAAAATCAAAAATCAAAAAAAAATTTAACACCCAACAAAACCATCATATTTTTTAATGGCCGGAAGATTTCGAAATGGTTATATAAATTAAATGATTATAAAACAGAATATTCGTGTGATCTATGTAAAAAAAAAAAATTTAGAGGCAAAAGACGATTTTTTTTACACTTTTGCAGTAAATATCATTTAAAAAAGGAACAAAAAAAAGGCACCGTGGGAGTTAAAGATAAAAATCGTAGCTATAAATAAATAGTGTGGACTAATTATCTATAAAAATTGAGTAAAAAAAAAATTTTTTTTTATAGTTTTTAAATTAAATGGAACTTTCATGATTTATTTTTGAATTATTCAAAATTTTTTTTAATTTTTTAAAAATTTTTCCCCTTCTTATTATAAAGTGTTTTTTTGGAATAAAAGGACTTATTAATATAAGAAAAGTATCTGTTGGACTTAAAAATTGTCTTTGGAAATTTAATGAAGTTTCAAATAAATAAGATTTTTTTATAGTTATAAAAAATTTTTCTATATTTTTTGGGCCAAATTTCATAATTTTTCCCAAAGTCGACCATCTGATTTTTTTTTTTGAGGCCTTGTTGAAAATCTTACTTAAATTCGTTAAAAATAATCCCTTTGAGTAAAGTTGAGTCGAAAGATTGTGATATGATCTTGGAACATAATGGTGAGTCGGGTTCTCAATTTTTAAAATATCTTTACTTTTTTCAGGATAAGTTCTTTTTGAATATATATCAATCAACCAATGATTTTTTTCTTTACTTGAACCATTGTAAGCTTTAAAAAATAATTTTTTTTTCATTTTATAGTTTGAAAAGACTTTCAGTTGGGATAAAATATGACAATATTGAAAATTTTCGTTTTTTGTAAAAAATAATTTTTTATAAAAAAGATAAGATTTTTTTTCACAAAGAATATGCTCGATATTTTTTAATTTAAAAATATAGAAATTTTTTGGAAAAAACATTTTGACAAAAAAATTTTCTTCTTTCATTTTAAACACTATTTGAATTAGATGATCTTTAAAATTAAAGTTTTTGCATTTGAAAAAACAACTAAAAATATTTTTTAAAATTTTAATTTTGTATAAAATGTCAATTTTTTCTAAATTTATTAAAAAAGAGGACAAAGAAGATTTATTTATTTTACCAAACATAGTCAACTGGTAATCATAAAAAAATAATTTTTCTTGAAAATATATTATTTGGTATTTTGATATACTTATTAAAAAAATTGTAAAATACAGTTTTTTTATATTTTTTTTTAGAATTGGACCAAAATTTTTTTGTAATACGTTAAGGTATGAGTAAATTTTATTCCAAATTTTGAAGGCTTTCCCTTCCCCCGAATAAAAGCTTATTTCTCTAATAAAAATAATAAATCTTTGGATAATTATTGTTAAAGAATACCATGTTTTTTTATTAAAAAAAACAGAAATTAAACCAAACGGCCGTTTTGTGGTATCCATTTTTTTTTTAAAAAAACGACAGGTGTTATTATAGATATTAAAACAGTCCAAATAACCTAAAATTTCATGGTGAAAAAGAAACAAGATCCGAGTTTTTGTCCTAAGTTAGTCGAAAGAGCATTAGGATGTTTTGTCAAATGGTCTTATTTTAAGAAAACAAAAGATTCCAATGTAAACAAAAACCTACCTATATTAGGTAAAAAATTTTCGCATATCATAAAAAAAAACGAAAAATATATTTTATCCGAAAAAAGGCGAGAAGTATTTTTTTATTGGAGAAATCATAGTATAGAAAGATCTAACGATATGATTAATTTAAAATCGTGTAAATATTTTAAAAATATAAAAAATGGTCAAAAATCGATGAATATTTTTTTAAGATTAAATACTTTGATTTTATTAAGAGACTTTTACATTTTTTATATTTGATATTTTATAAATTTAAAAATTTTGAACTTATTGACTTTTAGTAAAGAGTTTTAATTATAAACAACCTTATTTTACATTTTTAAAATAAAAGTTATATAGTTTTAAATATTATTGTTTTTACATCAAATATGATATAATTCGAAAAACTCCTTTCAGAAAGCAGTGATATATATTATAGCCTAAACTATAATATTAAAACACAAAGATCAATTTAAAAAATAAGTTTTTAAAAATTTTAAAAAAAAAATTACAATTTATCATAATAATTTTCGATTCCAGGAATTTCTTCTTTGAGACCTTTTCGTTTTCTAATGTTCTTTACTAATTCATTCGTTTTATCATTTATGCTCAAAGGATCACCTTGTACCATCTGCCAATGATCAAAAATACATTGTGGGAAAGCTTGTCCAGATGTTGCAGCTCTTAAATCTGCGGTAAATCCGAAAGATTCTTGCACGGGAAGATAAGCTTTTACATTAAAAATAGGAGTTCCTATTCTTTGAGTCTCTTCGAATACATGTCCTCTTTTTCTATTTAAAACCCCATAGATAGAACCAACTACATGTTCTGGACATTGTATTTCAACTAAATATACTGGCTCTAACAATCTAGGTTTGGCCATAAGTTGCGCCCCATAAAAAGACCTTCGAGCAGTAGGAATAATTTGTCCACCTCCTCTATGTATAGAATCCGCGTGAAGGGTAACATCCATTATATTAAACGAAATTCCTCTCATAACTTCTCCACAAAGTGCTCCTTCTTTGGTTGCCCATTGAAAACCAGATGAACATGAATCCTTAATCTCATTTAAATATTGAATTGCTTTTGTTCTATCGATTAAAAGATTTGGCCCATTTGTATCAGGCCCAAAAGCCCATATTTTTCTAGCAGCTTCTTCATCCATTTGGTATAATTTTTTTAATTTTTTTGCCCTTGATTTAAAGTCGTCTTTAGGAGTGATTTTTTCATCTTCTATCGCTTCCGAAAGCCCTTCAGGGAGCGGTTCAGCATACACATACAAACGGTTGTGTTTATTAGGAGATTTTGATAAACAGACCCCATTTTGTTCCGGGTCATTGATTCCTTCTATTGTTTCTCTATAAGTAACTACAGGTTGGGAAATTTTTAATTCGGCTCCGTTCATAAAATCTTCTTGTAAATCTTTAAGACATATTTCTAAATGCAATTCACCGGCACCTGCCACAATATGTTCACCTGATTCTTCGGTCATACACAAAACCAAAGGATCAGATTTTGAAAGCCTTTTTAATCCTTCTACTAATTTGGGCAAATCACTTGGATTTTTTGGTTCTACTGCTACTCGAACAACTGGAGAAACTGAATATTTCATGTTCTTAATAGGAAATCCTTCCTCGTGATCACAAATAGTGCCTGATTTTACAAGAAATTGATCAAGCCCGACCAATCCTACTGTATTACCACATGGAACCGAATCGATAATTTCGACTTTTCTTCCCATCATCAGTACAACTCTTTGTATGCTCTTGATGGCGAGATCATTTTTTTTCCCTGGAATATAATTTGCACCCATAACACGCACCTTTTGTCCAGTTTTCACGGTTCCTGAAAAAACTCTTCCGAAAGCAATAAATCTCCCTTTATCAGTCGAGGGAATCATTTTTGATACGAATAAACAAAGAGGGCCGGCTGGATCACAAGTTCTGATAGCGTTTGCAACGGGATCATCTAAAGGTCCCTCATATAAATTATCAACGCGGTATGATTGCGCTTTTTCGGGAGATGGTAATTCTAAAATTATCATTTCTATGAGAGCTAAATGCCCTGGTAACCACTTTTGCATAACTCTCTTCATTAAAGATTTCTGCTTTAGTTTTTTATCATCCGGGGTTAATTTCATATCGAATCCATTTAAAGCTTTTTCAATATCTTCGATTTGATCAGACATTGCTAGATCTATGATTTTTCTAATTGGATTAAGAATAAAATGACAGAAAGATCTGACGGTTCCTTTGGTTTCAGTTTTTGACCATTTTTTGTTTTTTGGATCAAAGAAATTATCTCCCCATAAACGGCTATTTAATTTTTTTACAAACTCAGAGATTTTTTCTTTATCAATTTTCCATTTCTTAGCATAAATTCTGGACATTTGGTTCAATGTGAATGCCCAACCATGTAAGCCAGCCGAAAAGCAAACCGTTCCGTGATCAGGGTAAACTTGAACATTCCCTAGAAATTCATCTTGATAAGTAGCCATTATGACATTAACATTTTCGATTACTTTTGTGAAATTTTTATACAGATCTTCGTTATCTGCCTGTAATTCTAGAAAGCCTCTATCGAGTTTGTTAATCGTTAAAATAGGTTTAATTCTTTCAGTTAAGGCTTGCCTAAGAACAGTTTCAGTTTGAACACTCACTCCTTCTACACAATCAACCACAACTAGAGCGCCATCTGTTACCCTTAACGCTGCAGTTACTTCGGAAGAAAAATCTACGTGTCCTGGAGAGTCTATTAAATTTACAAGATATTGTGTTCCATCAGAATGTTTAGGTTTCATGATTTCCTTTGATAACTCAAAAAATAAGCTAATTCCTGTAGATTTTATAGTTATACATCTTTCTTGTTCATCTGCCCTTGTATCTGTTAATCTTGCATCTCCTGCATTATCCATCGATATAATACCCGCTGATGCAACAAGAGAATCGGTAAGAGTTGATTTTCCATGGTCAACATGAGCAATAACGGATATATTTCTAATATTGTTTTTTTTGTCCATTATTTCTCTAATTTGTGCTAAAGTAAAATTAACCATTGTACAAAATTTTTATTTTATTTAAAAAAAAAAAAATATTATTTTTATTTTACCGATTTTTTTTAATTTTATGATTAGATAATCTTTGGAGGATTATTAAGGAGAAAGAAAGAAATTTTCTTTTAATCAAGAATTGAGAAAATAAATTTTTTAGAAAAATATCTTTACTGGTAGCATTCTTTAATATACTTTTCTTCATGAATTTTTTTTTTGAAAAATGTTTTCGTAGCCCATTATGTTTTCTTTGATTTTTAAAATCAAATAAATTTTTATAAAATGGATTCAATTTCCTAGATGTAGTATTTCGAATAAATTCTGAAATAATTGGAATTTTATAATTTAAATTTACGATACTTGAAATCCATTTAAAATTAATTCTAGATTCAATAAGAGATTTTTTTAGTTTCTTGCGGTTTTCAATGATATGAGTCAAAAATTTATTGTTTATATTTCCTGATATATTTATAGAATTTATTCTAATAATAAAATTAAATTCTGTTGGATTTTTTGGATGTAAATTTAAGAGTACCATGTTTCCAAAAATATTAGTTTTGATCGGATAATGAAAGTTTTTCGAAAACACCCAAATTTTTTCAATTTCATTGTTAACATTTTTTTTTTTGAAATCTTTATAAATTATTAGGTTTCTTGTCCTATTTTGAATACTAATAGAGCCAAAAAGCAATTTGTTCTTGGATATAATTGTGTAAAATCTACGGGGCCCAAAAATGAAATAATTAAATTTGCCGAATTTTTTTATATTATTTTGATATAAATTTTTTTTTTTTTGTATAAAAAATAATTTTTTAACTACAATAGAACTTAAATTTTCAAAAAATTCATATAAATATGATTGAAATTTTTTTTTGGTTTCTGCAATTATGTAGATTTTTGGTATAACAACTATTACATTTATATTCAAAAAAACAATCTCTAAATGAAACGATTCTTTGGTGATAAAAAAATTTTTTAAAGACTTTTTAAAAACTAGTATTTTTAAAACATTAAAATCCACAATGTTATTTATTAGGAACGAATTTTGATCCTCTTTATAATCAAAATTTTCCTCAAATTCCAAAAAACAAATAACCAACGTACTGAAAAAAATTTGAAATGCTCCAAAAAATTTTGGATACCTGATTTTTAATACATGATTAATATTATATTTTGGACAATCATTAGTGTTAATTGTGTAAATTAAATAGGGATTTAATTTTGATATTTTTCTAAAATATTTTTTCCATCTTATAATACCACTTATTTTTTTAAAAATAGAAGAATTTTTTATTTTTCTGATACTTGATTCTGATAGGTAATAATTTTTGATGGTTTTAAACCGATTTCGTGGACAAAAATTAATTATACCGAATAAAAAACACAGCCAATCAAAAATTTTTTCGCTTATTTCTAATTTTTTTATTGCATTGGTCCTTGACAACATAGTTCTCAACAAAAAACTTAAACTCGTAACCATAATTTTTATAATATTAATTTTGGTATAAATAAAAAATTTCGAAAATCCCTCTGAATTCTTTAAATTAAATATAAAATATACTTAGCACTCAAATATTTGTTTTATTTTTTTAATATAAATGATTAATAAAAAAAGTAACGAAAGATCTATTTCAGATGTGGAAAAACCTAATCGTTCGATAAAAAAAAAGAGGACAGAATCATATTCAATCTATATTTATAAAGTACTTAGACAAGTTCATCCTAAAATCGGAGTTTCATCAAAAGCAATGAATATAATGAATTCCTTCGTCACAGATCTATTTGAAAGAATAGTTAACGAAGCTTCGGTTTTATCACAGTATACCAAAAGCAAAACTTTAACAGCAAGAGAAATCCAAACTGCTGTTCGATTGGTTTTGAATGGAGAACTCGCAAAGCATTCAATTTCTGAAGGAACGAAGGCAGTAGGGAAATACAGAAGCTCTTTGGACGAAAAAAAGTATGGTTAAATTGATTTTTTTTATAGTACATTTTTTTCAAATGTAATGGCAAAAAAAAGGATATTTTTATACAAGAAAAATACCAGAAATATTGTTCAAATTAATGTATTTTTTGAATCAAAGTTAATAAAAAATTAAAAATTTGTGATATGATCATAAATAATTTGGAAATATTTCCATATACCATTCAATTGTTAAAGATTTATTTTTGAAAAACAAATTGACTTTAATATTAAAATAAATATCATCAAGTGTAATTCTGGGTTTTATATATTTAAAAAAATTAAACACATTAATAAATCGTAGTATAAATTTTCTACGCAATTTTTATTTATCTATCTTATTCGTAAACATTATTCAAAAGCTTGACTTATTTCGTCAAAAAAATACTAAAAATTTCGAAATTTTTTAAACAAATACCTCAAATCAGATTTTTTCCAATTTATTTGTAAAAAAAACTTAAAATGAAATTTTATTAGCGTTTTTTGATTAAAATGATTTAAATCTCCATATTTATATATACTAAATGTCGTCGTCGTCGTCATCGGGTAGTGCCACTTTTTGTGCTTGCGCCAATTCCTTTTCCATTTCTTTTTTCCTTTTTTCGTCTATATGAATCTCAGCGGGAGCTAACGCGGGACTTTCTACTAGAATTAAATTCGGATCTCCGGTTAATTTTCTACCTAACCAAACAAATGGCTTTTCAAAGTTATAATTTGATTTCGCCGAAATATCATAATATTGAAGATTTTTTTTCCTATGGAATGTTATCTGTTTAGCTTTAACCTTTCTATCTTTGATATCAACTTTATTACCAACTAAAACAACTGGAATATTATCACACACCCTTATTAAATCTCTGTGCCAATTTGGGACATTTTTATAGGTTATCCTAGATGTAACATCAAACATGACTATTGCTGCTTGCCCTTGAATATAATAACCGTCTCTCAAACCTCCGAATTTTTCTTGACCAGCAGTATCCCAAATATCAAAAATAATAGGGCCTCTATTGGTAAAAAATTTTAATGGATGAACTTCTACTCCTAATGTGGCAATATATTTTTTTTCGAATTCTCCTGTTAAATGTCTTTTTACGAATGTCGTTTTTCCTACTCCTCCATCACCGACGAGGATTAGTTTGAATCTAGGTGTATAATTTTCCATTTTTAAATTACTAAAAATTGGTTGGGCCTGGAAATTATCAGCAATACACTATGTCAATATATTATCGATGACTGCATCTCCTAGGTCAATTATTCCAAGACATGAACAATTAAATATTTTTCCACAAACTACTCCGAGCTCAGAGTTTGATCCATAAAAACGATGAACAGAAGAGTGAAGAATCAATGCATAATATTCAATTTCAAGTCGCCTTGTGGGTGGACAATTATTAGCAACTATTACTAATTTGCATTTTCCATCTTTTAGAGATCGGATGGTTGTTTTAAAACCGATGGTAAGTTTTCCACTTTTTATAATCAATCTTAATTTCGAAATTATTCCTTCATTGTTAATTTTTTTTTTATTCATTTTATTAAATAAATATATTAAATTTTTATAAAAAAATTTTATTTTATTTATTTATATAAATTTAGAAGTTCGGAATAAAATAAAGGAAATTAAAAAAAATTTAAAGAAATTAACGAGCTTCGTATTCTAGAATTTGTTTGGTTCTTGCCTTATACAAAATTCTAGCTCCGCAAAAATTGCATAAAACCGATTGTTCTTGCTTAATCTCAGTATATCCACCACATTCACCACAAATATATTCCATTTTAAATTCGCATACGACAAGATTCGAACTTGCGCAGGGAAACCCCAAGAGATATTGATATTTCTAATCTCTCGCCTTATAAGAATTTAAACCGCTCGGCCACGTATGCTACCAATTTAAGTAAGTTGTAATATTATTTTAAAATTTTTTATAAATAAATTTTTAAGAATACTTAAAACATCTACCCCAATTGGATAAAAAATGAAAAACCTATTTTTCAAGACAATTATTACAACATCTATAAGTTTTGAAAAAAAAAATTTAAATGTTGTTAAAGATTTTATAAGAATTTTTCCATGTTCTAAATTTTTCAAAAGGAAAAAATATAAAATTCGACAAATTATTTCTTATTGCAAAATAAAAAAAATTGAAAATTTAATTGTTTTGGTCAAAAAAGGCGACCAAATTTTTTTGTGGCAAATTGATTTAAAAACAGGCTTTATTACTGCTTATAAAATAGTCTCTCTGATACTAAGCCTAAATATTGATAAAAGTGGAAAAGAGACAAAGCATACTCCTGAATTAATATTTCGAAATTTTAAAGGTAAAATTGGTTTAACGATATCATCTATGATTCGAAAATTATTTCCAGGGTATCCTAATTTTAAAGGGAGACAAGTTATTACATTTTATTTTCGAAAAAAATTGATTTTTTCTAGATTTCATCGGTATTTATTTTCTTCTTCTGGAAAAGATGTTAAGATTCAAGAATTAGGACCAAGAATAACAATTAAATTTATCGGGATTTTTTTTTATAAGTAAAAGGATTTTATATTTTTATTTTATTAATTTTTTTTTTTATCAAAAATACAGCTGTCCTCAAAGTTAATATATTAATAAAAATGGAAAACCCAACAACAATTAGATTATTTTTTAAAGAAAATTGTAGATTATTTCCAAAGTGCCTGTTGAATTTTTTCGTATTAAAATCCCCTACTTTGTGCCTTATAGGTGGTGTAAAAAAAAAGAAAAAGAAAAATTACACCAAACCAAAAAAAAAAAAACATGTTCGGAAAAAGACCAAATTGAATGTTTTAAATTATTACTCGGTAGACAAAGGTAAAGTGAAAAAACTTAAGAAAGAATCCCCGGAATCCCCTGGCTGTTTTTTGGCCGAGCACTCAGATAGGCTAACGTGTGGGAAAACAGGTTTAACATTTATGAAAAATTAGTAGTTTATATATTTTCTTAATTTTAAGCTAATTCCCCGTGATTCCTATTTAAGATCGCTTGTATATTTTATTCTAATATAGTAATTTTAAATCTCACTAATAAATTTAATTTAAAAATATTATACAAAATTTTTAATAATGCTCCAAAAAGTTAATTTTCACAGCTTTTTTTTTAAAAACATAGGTAAATTTTGTATGATACAATGGATTGAATTTTTAAAAGCGGAAAAGGAATTTATTTGTAATATATTTGGTTTTGAATATTTTCGACAAAGTGTACGCCATTTATTGTATGTTTTGTGAGCAGGAATACCGCTAATTAATTCTCCCCATTTTATTTCACTTTCATCGCTTACATCGGAAAAAGCAATCTTGTTAATTAATTTTATCGTGTCACATATAGTTAATTGCGTTTTGGATCCAGGGCTAAAAAACCGAGTCCACTCATTTCTACACTGGAGATAACTTCTTGTTCCAATTTTTGCTGCAACATCTGTCCATTTTATTGATTTATATATTTTTAAATCTTTAATCATTTCATGCCCTCGCTGTAATGTAACCAATTGAAGTAATTTGCATTTTTCTTCTTGGGTCCATTTTCCCTTTTTCCTTTTTTCACCAATTTTCAATGCATCTCTCCATTTGTCATAACACGCTCCCGGTAGCCTATTTAAACACAGTCCAATTTTTGTCCATCGTTTTCCATGTAAAAAAACGAGTTCTTTTAATTTAACGGTGTCATCGTTAGTCCATTTTCCTCTATAGTTTTGAGAAGAAAGTCTTCTTCTTGTATGATCATAGATCGATTCAACAGAACGTAATGGAACATGTTTAGCAATCCTGCCCCAAAAGTTTTTCGGTAACTTATTCCTTGTCATTGTTAAAATTTTTCTCGACCCCAATTGGTCAAAAAAAATTCCTTCTTCTTCTAATACTTTTTTTAAAGCAAAATCTATAAGGTGTTGTTCTGATTTTGAAAAAGGTCCCTTTTTCACTTTATTAGTATTTTCCATTTTCAGTTTTTTTTTGTTTATTTTCCATTTTGATTTGTAAGCAGTTGACATAATTTTTTTTAAAAATAATATACTTATTAAGGTATGTAAGTTTTCTGAATTTTGTCTTTAAATTTAATTTAAAAGAATTTGTATTTTTTAAAAATTGGTTTAAAGAAAAAATAAATTCCATTGATAAAAATTTTGCTCCAAATTTAAAAAAAAATAAAAATTTGAATCAGCCTTTGATCTGAAGAAATAATTAATAAAAAATCCAGTTTTTATAGACAATAAAAAATTATATAACTTGGGTAGGAAAAATTTTTTCCCGACGTAATTTACCTTGTTCTTGACTTTTTTTATTAATCTATAATAAGGATTAGGAAATTTACCAAAAAAAAAAATCGTTTGCCTGTATCTAATGTTTATCGTTGAACTAAAAAGGATGCCCCCGTATAAACCAAAAAAAACTGATTTGAATCCCAAATCACAAGAAAGTTTGTAATCGTGAAAAGCAACTATTGAAAACTCTACATCATTTGATTCGACAAAAATATGTATTCCCTGGAAAATTTTATCACAATCAATAATTTTTTTTTCAAACCTAACAATTTCTTCTATTTGAAATATTGATGAAAAAAATAATAATGTCCCATTGTTAAAATTTTTAAATATTTTATTAATTATAAAATCAAAATTTTTTATATTTTTAAAAAAACACTTTTTTTTTTTTAGATTTTTAAAGACGACATTTCTTTCATTTCCTGAAAAACCAAAAAATTTTTTTTTAAAAAGACCATTCAAATCCCCAAAAACTTTAAACCTGTAGTCCAACAAAAAAGACAAATTTTTAGTATTTTTTGGAGTGTGAACAACCACCAAGACAATTCTAAATACTTCAAAAAATTTTTTCAAAGAACAACCGATGTCTAGAGAAAATAAACTTAAACTAGGCTCAAATATAGTAGTTGATTTTAAAGAATTTTTAAAATAGGAAATAATAGTATTTTGGTTTGATGAATGGAAAAAAATCCCAATTTTGCTCAAAAAATTCGTAAACCGAAAAAGCCCGTAAAGTATTCTTTCTTGAAAAAATCCCAATTTTGATAAAAAGGTTTTTACATTTGTATTCAAAAAATTTAGGTCTTCTAAAGTGTATCCGAGAAAAATTTTATTATCAAAAGCTAAAAAAAAAAAACTTTCTATTGAACAATCGAAATTACCTTTCCTTTTAAATATATCGGTTATAAAATTCACAAAAATTTTAAATATTTCTATCAAATGGTAATTTCTTATAGAATAATAATAAAAATTTTTGGAAATTTTTATTTTAAAATTACAATATAAATTTTCAAAAGGTTTTATTTTTTTCTGGATATTTTTTTTGTTGTTATTTTCCTCAAAAAAATTTTGAAAATTTTTTTTTAAATAAAAAAGTTTTTTTTTTAATAACAATATGTTTCTTCTTGAGTCATTTATAATAATTAAATCGATTTTTGAAACTTTAATTTTTAAAATAAGGCAATCTGTATCGAATAAATTTTCTAGGAAAAGAAAAGAATTTGAAAAATATCTTTTTGGATAGTTTTTATAGTTTTCTGGTAAAAAGAAATGTTTTGCATCTGTAAATAAAATATCAGAATCTAAAATAATTCTTTTAGAAAAAAAATAAGGACAGATTTTATGTTTCAAACCTTCTTTTCTATATTTATTTATCGACCAAACTCCTTTGGTAAATTTTCTTGGATATTTTTTAAAGTTGGAGAAATAAAAACAATGAGGTTTTTCCCTCTTTTCATGATTTCCTTGTTCAATAAAATTTGCAAATACTAAACTGTTACAAAAATCAACAATTTGATTTTCTTTTAGTTGATTTGAAATTTTCGAATTTAGGCACAGTTCTTTTTTTTCGGTTAAACCAGAAATAAGTTGTTTATCAGAATTATTGAAATTTTGCTTAAAATAATTACGCCCAAATAGCTTCATCCTGTTCAATATCGTATTAATATAAGTTTTTTTTTGAGTACAATACACCATGCTTATATTAGAAAAATTGTGATTTTTGTATGAAAAAAAAAAATTAATAAGAGGTAGCGATATTTCACTTCCCAGTGGAATCCCCATCAATCCATGGCAATTCTTATCAAGGATTTTTTTTATTAAAAATATAATTTGAATTTGTTCCGGATAAATAAAATCAATCGGAAATTCAAAATAAATATTTTCAATTTGGATTTTCATATTATTTTTTGGAGAAAGTGGGACTTTTGAAGATATTAGATTCGAACCCACGACTTTTTGCTTGCAAAACAAACACGCTACCACTGCGTTATTCCCCCAATGTTTTTTTTAACTACTTTAGAACAAAATATATTTTTAGCACCTAAATATTTAAAGAAGAACTACAAAAAATACTGTTTTTCTTCGCTTATCGCGACTGTCGAGGGAAATAAAGTCGGGCCATTTGGAACAGTAGTTTTAGTGGTAGAATTTTCTAAAAACTTCAAAAAAGGAAAATTTATACCAGGATCTTCTTCTGCTCTTTTTTGTTTAAAATATAGGGCAATAACGGTTAAGGTTTTCAAAGGTGAAATTTTAGATACAATCGTAACAAATGTTACAAAATTAGGTTTTTTTTGTGAGATCGGAATTGTTCAAATATTTGTGGCAAAACAGTTTATTTCAGAAAATTTTAAATATGAAACTATTTTGAATTGCTGGGAATGTATAAAATCAAATAAAAAAATTTTTAGTGATCTACTTATTAGAATCAGAATTATAGGAATAAGAGAAGACCAAGAATCCTCTCAAGCCATAGGTAGTATAAAAGAAAGTATCTTAGGGCCATTAAGATAATTGCGGTACATGAGACATTTAGACTCGAACTCACGACCTCAGGATGACTCAATCATATGAGACCTGCGCTTTAGGCTCCTGCCAATTGAGCTAATACCGCAATAAAAGATGAAAAAAAAATTTATAAATAAAAATTTTTTAATTTCTTTCCTAAAAATAAGAGGAATAATTTGGCAGCAACTCGATTCTTTTAATTATTTTATTCAAGTTGACTTGAAAAAAATTGTTTTAAAATTTAGAATAAATCAAAATATTAACAAAAATTTATTTTGCATTCGTTATACTTCAACTGAGCTTAATACTGTTTCTAAAAAAGAAAAATTATTAGAATTCACAACGTCTCCTTTTGAATGTAAACTTAGAGATTTAACTTATTCTTCGAATTTGTTTACTAATATTATATTTAGCATTGGTTCAAAGAAAATAATTCAAAAAAATGTATTTTTAGGAAAAATCCCAATAATGTTGCAAAGTAAAAAATGTATTTTGTTTAATAAAGACCAATCTTTGTATTCAACTATAAAAGAATGCCCATTGGATCCAGGTGGATACTTTGTAATCAAAGGGTCAGAAAAAGTTATTCTGATTCAAGAACAATTAACAATTAACAGATTGAGTATCGAGCAAGATCATTCTGGTAGTGTCTGTGCTACACTATTAACAAAATTCGAAGGAAAAAAAAGTAAAAACATTGTTGTACTTAAAAATAAAAAATTTTTTTTCCGGCATAATATATTTATAGAAGACATACCATTGTTTATTCTTTTCAAGGCATTAAATTTGGAAAAAAACTCAGAAATTACCGACTTAATTGGAATTGAATTTATTGATATTTTAGATAGCACTATTTACGAAAACAATAAATTAGGAATTAAAACTTTTTGGCAAGCGATTTATTTTCTCTCAAATCGATTAAACTTAAAATATTATAATCCCTTTGAAAAAAAAATATTAAATTTATTTTCATCAAACTTTGATAAAATTGAAATTGGAAAAATTCATATTTTAATTTTTAGGCACATCCTGTCACAGACACCTTTTTTTTCTAAAAATACAGGATTTAATCCTGAAAAATGCAATCTCATTTCAATTATGGTTAGAAGACTGATCATATTTTTAGAAAAACCAGACTATTCAAACAGCAAAGATTATTATGGAAATAAAAGATTCGAACTTTCGGGTCAATTAAATTCGATTTTATTCGAAGATCTTTTTAAAAAAGCCAATAAAGAATTAAAGAGAGCCGTTGATTTTTTTAATTTAAAATCAAAAAAAATTTTGATTTTTGATTTTTCTTCATCTTTTAGATCTGATCTTATTTCAAACGGAATGGAACTCGCCATGCTTACTGGCAACTGGAGCATTAAAAAATACCGATTAGAAAAAAACGGAGTGACACAAGCTTTATCTCGGCTTTCATATATCTCGAGTTTTTCGACAACAACAAAAATTACTTCCCAGTGTAGGAAAAGCCGTAAATCTACAGGCCCAAGATCTTTACACTCATCTCAATGGGGAATGATATGCCCAAATGATACACCAGAAGGAGAATCTTGTGGTTTGGTAAAAAATTTATCTATTCTTGCGCATATTTCTATAAAAGAAAATCAAAATTATATCTTTAATTTATGTTTTGATCTAGGGTTAGATTCAAATTTTTTAACATTTGGCGGAGTTTATACATTTAGTAAAAATATGTCAAATGTTTTTTTAAACGGAATGTATATAGGATTTCATCCTAATACCACCTTTTTTTTATACGCTTTTAGAAAGCTCAGGAGATTGGGTTTAATTAATAATTTTGTCTCAATAACCTGGGAAACCAATGTGAAAATAGTTAATATTTTTACAGATCCAGGAAGAATCTGTAGACCATTAGTTATTTTAAAAAACGGAACCATCGGTTTACAGAAATATCATAATACGAACATTAAAAACGGGCTTATTTTTTTTAAAGACTTGACACGCGGTGGTTTCCTTGAATTTCTAGATGTCAATGAACAAAATAATGCTTTGATTGCCATAAAAAAAGTAGATATAAATATTAAGACTACACATTTAGAATTGGCTTCAGATATTTTACTAGGAATTTGCAGTGGAATTATTCCTTTCTCGGAACATAATCAATCTCCAAGGAATACATATCAGTGTGCAATGAGTAAACAAGCGATTAGTTCTATTTCATTTAACCAAGAAAACAGGGAAGATACCGTTTTATCGTTGTTGGCCTATCCACAGAAACCATTAGTTAAAACAAAAACAATGAATATTTTAGGAAATCACTGGATTAGCCATGGGTTAAACAGCTGTATTTGTATTATGTCTTATAGTGGCTATGATATCGAAGATTCGATAATTTTAAATAGATCTAGTATAAATTTGGGATTTTTTAGAAACTTTTTACTAAGAAGACATAAAATAATATTAAAAAATAATACATTATATAAAGATATTATGGATATCATTGACCAGAAAAATTGTAAAAAAGAAAAAATTCCAAAACTTTCTCAACCCGCAAATTCAATCCTTAAAGAAAATTTGGCAAAAAAAAATAAATCCACCGATAACTTTTTTAAAAAAAAAAATATATTACTTGAATCAATTTTTCAGAAGAATATAAATGGTATAATTAAGAAAGTTATATCTACGTCAAATGATTCGGATGTTTTTTTCTTAAAAATAATTATCAGGCAAGTTAGAAAACCTGAAGTAGGGGATAAATTTTCTTCAAGGCATGGTCAAAAAGGAATCTGTGGTTTGATTTGCTTCAATAAAGATCTGCCTTTTTCAAACGATGGTATTATCCCCGACTTAATCATGAATCCCCATGGATTTCCAAGTCGAATGACAATTGGAAAAATGTTTGAATTAGTCGAAGCAAAATCATCTTCGTTTTTAGGAAAATTTCAAAATGGAAATTCTTTTCAAGAAAAAAGTTTCGAAGATATTTCTTTAGAATTGAAGTATTTGGGTTACAATCCTTCAGGAAAGGATTTTTTTTTTAACGGGATAACCGGTATGCCATTAAATTCAAAAATAACGTCTGGTCCCATTTTTTATCAAAAATTAAAACATGTTGTGCAAGATAAAATTCATGCTAGAAGCAAAGGAAAAAGATCTAGTTTAACAAAACAGCCCGTTGAAGGAAGAAGCAAAGGAGGGGGGCTAAGATTTGGAGAAATGGAAAGAGATTGTATTGTTAGTTTCGGGGCTGCTGAGCTTGCAACAGAAAGGTTAATGACTTCTTCAGATTGTTTTGATATTTTTTTAGATCCTAGAACTGGATTTCTGACAAACCAAAAATCACAAAAAAAACTTGTTTCTTTTAAGTTGCCATATGCTTGTAAATTACTTTTTCAAGAAATGCAGTCTATGAATATAATACCAAGGTTTTTAATAAGAACTGATTGTTCGGTCGAAAATATGATTTAAAATATAATTAATTAACATATTTTATAAAAGTTTGAATACAGACTATTTGTTTATATATAAATGAGAAAAGATTTTTCAATATCTGCTTTGATTTTTTCCTTGATAAATGAGCAGAATTCATATGTTATTTTGTATCCAAATTGGAGCATTATTTATTTTTTTAAAGAATTGTTGGTCTATCAAGAAAATTTTCTTTATAAAACAAAAAAAAGAGATTCGCGAGGTATTTCACTTATTTTAAAACAAATTGAGATGGACAGGGTTAAATTTCTAATTAAATCTTACCTTAGAATAAGAATATGGAAATTAGAAGATTGTGTTATAAACTCAATAAAAAAATATTCTAAATGTACATCACTATGCATAGAAGAAGAGTTCTTTGAACTTTCCTATAAATTTCTTTTGAAATTTTATTTCGAAAATTTAATTTTTAAACAATTTTACCCGAGAAACCCGGGGGCAATTTTTGAAACGTCAAAAGAAAATTATGAAAATATAATTATTTTTAAAAATGATTTTGTGTTTTTCAAAGTAATCAAAAAAAAAGAATTTATTAGAAAAAATATACTTAAAGTCGACAAACCAAACATTTTTTATCAAAATGGGATATATTGTATGCAATTCAAATCCATCAAACATCTTCTTTCTACCTATGAAATAGTTTTATTTTGATTTAATACTTTTAAAATTTTACTTTTGAAGAAACTAAAAATTAACGTAATCTTAATAATTACATTATTATTTTTTTTATTATAAATTTAATGTCTATTCTATTTACGCCAGATTTCGATCCAAGTGAAGATTATAAAAAATACCTATCTATAAATTCTGATATCTCCAACCAGGTTTTGAATTTAATCAAAACAACCCTAGGTCCATCAAGCATGGATAAATTTCTTTGCATCGATGAAGGGGAAAATATCATTACTAATGACGGTGCTACTATACTAAATTCAATAGGTATCAATCATCCTGTTGCAAAAATTTTAGTTGAAATTGCAAAAAGTCAAGACTTTGAAGTTGGAGATGGAACTACGACTGTATGTTTGCTTTCGGTTGAATTTATAAATGCTGCAAAAAAATTAATTGAAGAGGGGCATCATTTTAAAAAAATTTTAAGAATATTTAAAAAAGGTGCAATCATATCAAATCAGATATTACAAGAGGTTTCTGAAAATAGAAATTTCAAAAGTACAGATGCATTAAAAAAGTTTTTAATTTCCTGCTGTGCAACGAGCTTGAATTCAAAATTGATTTCAGGAAAAAGACATATTTTTTCTGAAATAATATCCGATATAGGAGTATTATTAGGTTCCAAATTTGATTCAAGTATTATTTCTATAAAAACTATAATAGGAGGAAGCACAAGCGATTCTTTTCTTTTCAAGGGAATTTTTATAAAAAAGCCGTTTTCCTATGCTGGTGATGAAAAACAAAAAAAAAAATTTAAATATCCATACATACTGCTATTAGATATTGAGTTAGAATTGAAAAGCGAAAAAATAAATTCTGAAACAAAAATAAATAAAATGTCCAAATACAAAGAATTAATCGATGCTGAGTGGAGCCTCATTTATGAAAAATTAGATTTAATTGCTAAGTCAAATGTAAAAGCTGTTTTTTCAAAACAACCCATAGGAGATTTGGCAACTCAATATTTTGCAGAGAGAGGAATTTTATGTGGAGGGCGAGTATCCAACGACGACACGATTCGTTTGTCAAAAGGGACTGGTGGAAAAATATTGTCGACTCTTCTTGATTTAAAAAAAGATTTCATTGGGAAATGTGGGCTATTAGAAGAAAGGCAAATTGGAAATGAACGTTTCTTACTCCTATCAGGATGTTTGGTGGAAATAAACACGATTATAATAAGAGGAAGTAATTTAAAAGTTCTAGAAGAAACAAAACGATGCTTAAACGATGGAATGATGATAGTTAAAAAAGTACTAAAAGACCAAAGAATTGTTGGGGGAGCAGGGTCTGTCGAAATGAAAATCGCCACGAAATTACGAAATTATGCAAACAACCTGTCTTGTGATGATCAGGTTTTATTACACAGATTTGCAAATTGCTTGGAAATTATCCCAAAGACTCTTTGTGAAAATGCAGGCTTCGATTCTACTTTGATATTGAGTAAACTAGTAACCAAACATAATATACAAGACTGTTGGTATGGAGTTGATATAGAAAATGGTGATATTTTCGATGCTTTGGGAAATTATATTTGGGAACCGACTTCTGTCAAACAAAATGCTATCCAGGCTTCCATCGAAGCAGCATGCGTTATATTATCGATCGATAACGTTTTATTTAATTAAACTTGAGGTCGGGACACACGCAATATTATTTGATCCAAATATTCACTTAATTTAAAAAAATTTTTGTTAATGAAAAAAATAATATCTTTAATTAGCATAAGTACATGAGCTTTTAGGTAAAATCTATATTTGACTAGGATTTAATCGATTCAATAATTGTCCATTACCATATATTTTTGTCAATGGATTTTCTTTTCTGGGTTTCATAAATGATAATAATTTTTTAGGCAATTTTCGGGCTGGTTTTCCTATTCCTTGGCCTTCTTGATTAGGTATTTTGCTTTTAAGATTTTTTCCATTAGTTTTTATTTTATCTTTAACATAAGTTTTACTATACTGAGCGCTAATCACCTTAGTAAATTTTTCAGGAATTATTTCTTTGAAATATTTAGACACTATTTCATTATAATTATTTTCGCGTTCAAAATTTTTTCTATTATAATGGTTTTTTTCATAAAAAATGTTAGTGGCAGCTTTTTTTGAAAAAATTTTTATTTTTTGAGCTTCAATAATAAATTTTTTTTGTGTCCAACCGATTTCACTAGCAATTTCACCTAAATTTGAGTATTTTCTTCCAGGAAACAAACGTGTTATCCTTAATGCCGAAGAAATTTTCATTTTTTTAATATTCCTCAATGCATTTGGAATTCCTTCAAATAACCTTATATTTAATAAAGACCGTGTCCCTTTTTTAGTTTTGTGGGGCAACATTCCTCTCAATCCTTTCCAAAAAATTTGTGAAGGAGAACGAAAATGAAAAGGGCCACGTTTTGGATTTGTGGTGGTTCTTTTTTTAAATCTGGATAATAATCGAAATTTATTTTTTATGTGTTTTCCCGAAATTTCTATTTTTTCAGTTCTAACTATTACAATTTTTCTTCCATTTAAAAGCTCTTTGGCACAAATGGATGCCAGTCTCCCGAATAAATGGCCTTTTCCATCTATAACTAGAGTTTTCATTATTTAAAAAAAATCAAAAAATCAAAAATGTATTAAAAATTGATTTTTCTTTATAAAAAATCTTTTATTAGTATGCATAATATGTTTAATAAATCATATTAATTAATAGAGGGATTCTATAAAATCTAAGTATTTTTTTTTCAATGGAAAATATATTCTTATCGCTTTTGAGATATTTTTTAAAAAAAACCTTTGATGTAAATTTCTCATTTTTTTCCACAAAATTTAAAATAATTTTTCTTCTTATTTTCCTCTTCTTATTTTTTTCAATTTGCTTTGAAAATAAGAGTGGTTTATATAAAAAAAATACCCATTTACCTTCAAAAAGAAAGTTATTTAGCCTTAGCAAAGGTTTTTCACTCTCTACACCATAAAGTCTTATTACCTTTACTCTCTCATTTAAAAAAAATCCTTCAAATTCGGGAATCTCTACAAAAATAAAAAACTTTTTCATATTATTTAATTTAATTTAAAAATTGAGATAGAAAACCGGTTATTTTATATTACATTTATATTTTTAATTAATATAAACTTTTCTTTTTTAAAAAAAGAAAAAAAAAAATATTATAAACAAAAGCTTTCCCTGAAATTAAAAAATAATCAAAATCAAAAAAATATTAAGATATAAACATTTTAAACCAATAAATTAAAAAAAAAATTAAAAAAATTAATTTGAAAAATGATTTTTACCATCCAGAAACGCTCCTAATGTCCCCAAATAACCATCGTGGAGAGAGAAAAAGGCTCCCATTTGATTATTGCTCCAAAATTTTACTGCATAACTTATCGAAGTTATTGTATATGGGTGTCTTCTGACAAAATTTCCTCCGAAATATATTTCTTGAAGGCCAAATCTTTTAGCGTTAAGAAAGCCTATTTGACCTATATTATATGAAATTGTTCTGAGAGCAGATAGCGCAATATCTTTTGCTTGAAAATGATTATTAAAATAGGAACTATGTAAGTTTTCTGTGATTAAACTTTTAATAAAATTATTCTTTTTCAAAAAAATACCCAACAAAGGCATAGAAAATATCATATTTACAAAGTTCCAGGTAAGAAAATGAATAGAATTATAGAAATCATCCCAAAAATTCCAAAGCGTTCCGTTATTTTCTTTTCGCATCGTGAGTTTTCCAAAGCTTGCTGCAATGACATTTTCATTTAATCCTATCGAAGAATAATCTCCTCCATAAATATCTTTTACTAACATGTCGACTCGCGAATTATCGCCCTTTTTGCTGAGCTCAATAACTTCTCCAAAAGTTTTGCAGGTAGTCAATAATCTACACAAACCCCAAAATGTACCTCCTCCTAAAGATGAACCGCTTACTCTTTGAAACGTTGTTCTCCCGGTGACTTTTACTATCGAGACACCTGATCCAATATTGACCAATAAATATGGAAAAATCAACTCAATATTTTCAAGAGGAAAATGATTCGGGAAATGAATTACCATGGGATATTTTGTAATAGAAAATTTTTTTTTTTTAAACTGTAAATCATTGTAAGTATAAAATTCATGGTCCACATATGCTATTAAAAAATTCATCCCCGCAACTGTGCAAAACATTTCATCTCTACAACAAAGATTGAGGCTAAGTTTTTCAAATAATTGTCGGTGTTTAAAACTTCCTCCACCTGTAGCCCTTATCTTTCTTTTTTTGTAATCTAAATTTATTTTTGAAGAATGAAGTTTATTCCAATTCGAAGCAATAAAACACCCACACTCATATATATGGTGTGTTTCAAAACAAAAAAAATGCAAATTGGCTTTTATTCCCGGCAAATATATGGAAAGTTCAGGAGAATACAACTTTTGAAAAGGTGTTAAAACAGGTTTGTTGAAACAAGAAAAGTTTTCAATAAAATTATCCATGAATATAACTTTGGCCAAAGTACCCCCAATATCAATTGAAATGGCATTGGATTCATACAGAGTATCCAAATGTTCCTTGATTTTTTTTGATTTTAATCTCGGAATCATTGCCCTGTACCACGGCATTTTTTATATAATTATATTAAATTTCAGATAAACAAATTTAATTAATAGTTTTTTTTATTCCAAAAATTTTAATTAATTTTATTCATTTAGTTTTATATAACACCCAACATTCCTTCTTTTAAAATTTTAATCGCTTCAAAAGCATCATCCGAATTTACAGAATTTGAAAAACGCATTTTTGCCAAAGCTTCCGAAATTTTTACCAAAGTTTCGAGATTTTTTATTGAAATAAAAACATACTTTTTTTTAAAAAAAGATATGTTTTTTCTTTCTTCAATTTTCATTAATAAATAAGCGTTTTCAAGAATTTTACTAGCCTTAACAGTTATAACTGGGAAAAAGTTGTTTTTTGCTATTTTTAGAAAATTATTAAGTAAAAAAGAATATTGTTTTTTAATGCTTAATTCTTTTTCTAAGGTTTCTTCTTTTTGGTCAATAAAATATTTTAATGTTTTATTTATCGTTCTGCAATTTAATTCTCCGATATCAGAATCATGGATTGTATATACAAGGTCAAAAAGTTTGATTTCTTTAGTCGACAATGTCTTTAAAAATATATTCTCAGATATTTTTCCTTTGATTTTAATTCCAACCAATAAAGAAAAATTTGAATTTATAATTAAATTATTTTTTATCCTAAATGTTCTTTTTTTTGTATTTTCTATGATTTCATATAAAAGCTCTTTTCCTTGGCTATTAATTATATTAAAATTTTCTAAATAGATTATACCAGACCCCCCAAAGTCAAGAAAAATTTTACTGTCTAAAATCTGTTTTGAGATAAGGTTAAAATCAACAAAATCGAAATTTTCGCTGATAAAATCTTTCATCGAAATTAATGAGGTTGAGGTATTTGATAAATCCTTCAGGAAATTAAAAAAATGAGTAAAAATTTCTTCATTTTTAAAAAGTATTAAAATATTGATGAATTTTTTATCTAACAGTTTATTGTTTTTTTTGGTCGAACTTCCAAAAAGTTGACAAGCTAGTCCTCTTTTAATTGGCTCTAAATTATTGGTATCAATCAAAATTGAAGAAAAAATCCATTCATATATCTTTTTTGAATTGGCAAAACTTAAAAATTTATTGTCAAATAAAATTTTGGGTTTTATAGAAAGTACCTGTGTGTGTGAATTTAGTCGATATACTCCTAATACTTCAAAACACATTTTTTTTTTATTTTTTTCGGAATAATTTTCTGAAAAAACATCTTTTCGATAAAATCCAGTTATTTGTGCTAAATCTCCCTCTTGTAAATATCCAACCAAATTTCTTTTAAATACCAAAATTTCTTCTTTTGTGACTTTATTGGTATAAAAAGTTTCATCTAAAATATGGGCATTTGCCAGTTGACAGTCGTAAAAACTATATTTTTCAAAAGTAATTTCATCAGAATTATTATCAGACCAAAATGAGGATGATTTGTTAATAATTTCCGAGAAGTTATCTGTATAATTTTTTACAGAAAATTTGTTTTTTCCGAGTTTATTTAGATAAATTTTAAAAGAAATTAATTTTCCAATCCCATCATTTATCATGGAAGAATTAATTTTAAAATTTTTTCGAGATACCAAAAAAATTTGAAAATTCTCCAGCTTACATTTTTTCGTTTGTTTTAATTGAGATATATTATGTGTAAGATTTAATAAAAAAAATTCAAACAGTTTTAGACACCCGAAGGGCTGATAATAAACTGATTTAAATAATCTTTTATCAAACATTTCAATATCTTCTAAAAATATGTTCAAAGTTTTTCTATTGGATATGACTAAATTTTTTAATTTTTCTCGGTAAATAAACTGCATCGATTCATCACAAAAATTAATCAAAAAATTTTTAAATTTTTCTCGAATGAATTTTAATTTAGTTGACATAATTTATAAATAAAAATTTTTTTTATTATTAAATATGTAATTTAAAAAAATTTCTACATATACCAAAAACAAATTTTAAGTTCAAAATCAATATAAAGTTCTTCCTTTATTTTAAGAGCATAAATCACATTTATTGTCGTTATTGTTTTTCTTCGAGAATGTTCTATGTATACCAAGGCTTCTTAAACGGCGTTTTCTAGGCAAACCTTTAATACACTTACCGTTGTTTTATAAATTTATCCAGATATACCTTTTTCTCACCCCCATTTAGCCAACGGCCAAATCACTGGTTCGGTGATACATCGAGTATTATCCTTTACAACTTTTCTATGAACCTTTGTTTTCTTTTCCTTTATTCAAGGCCATTTAAATTTGAAAATTTTTCTAGGTGTAGCAATCATATATACTAAATGTATAAATGTTATCTGTTCTTTGGGTACCATCTTTTTGGTAGCAGGTAAATTATCTCATATGTAAATTCTTTTAAAAAAAAACTAAGAAAAATATATAAACTAGAAGTTAAAATCGGGAAATTAGAAATTCAAACAAAAGTCTTGTTAGAAACTTAGGTTTCTGGTATGATACTATTACCAATAGAAGAATTTCTGTAGACTCTGGATTTCAAAAATCAAATCATGTGGAAATTGTCTATAAAGATATCAAGAAGATCAATTATATCACCCGGTTTGGAGGGTTAACAGCAGATGT
>Ga0307489_10000247_pt1 | contig 31129 bp, 61 predicted proteins | sample SB12metaG_FD_202247 | JGI IMG/M metagenome (GOLD analysis project Ga0307489, IMG submission 202247) | Sea-ice brine microbial communities from Beaufort Sea near Barrow, Alaska, United States - SB 1.2 | ecosystem: Environmental > Aquatic > Marine > Coastal | place: USA: Alaska | collected... | reverse complement strand
CCTTCACGCTCACTGGGTGGTTTCAAATATCGAGACCGGTTTCGAGCAAGGCGCCCCAACCTGCGTCCAACCGTGGGTCTAACTCTTGAAACCGAGAACACAAAATTCTTCGCCGGACTCCATACAGTGTAGTTTATATGAGTATACTTGTCGCCCCTAAACTAGCCTCCTAAGCACTAGCCCCCTAAAACTAGCTTAAACCAGCCTAGTTTAAACCCCCTTATTTTATCAACCCACCGTAGTCCCCAATACTAGCCCACTCACCCACTAACCACTAGCCCCTAAACTAGCTTCTACTAGCTTAGTTTAACCCTCCCCATCGCCAGCACTAACTTAGTTAGACAAGCATAGTTATGAGGTACAGGAACTCAGGGACGGGGTGTCTGGGCAAGCGCACTGTGGACGAGTAGCGTAGGTGAGGACGACACCTACTAGACTAGCCCTCAGCACTGAGCATATCATACGGGCTAAGCAAGGGGCAGTTCATACTTGCACTAACACAGACAGTAGCTTGAGTGGTTCCAGGGACGACGCCACAACTGTGAGGGCTCACGTTCCCAATTCAGCTCAATTTGAGCTCCTCTGTCCTCCGTCTAACCCGACGGAGCTCATGAAGGTGTCCTGGAGTTGCTCAAGTTGAGCTATAATGTGAACAAGTGTAAGCGCCTGCTTCCCACTGGGCACTGTCATCTCAAATGCTGAAGCTAAGCTGAAACCATAAAGAGGTGTAGCGGCCCTGCTAGCGGGCCGGTGCCGCCGCGCCCGCCGCCGCCGGATCCGACCCCAACGAGCAGGCGGTGGACTCGCTGATGTGCCCGCCCGGCGTCGTAGGCCGCATCTTCGGAAGGGCGCCACACCAGGGGCTTACACTCGTTCCGAATTCAGCTCAACTTGAGCTCTTCTGTCCACCGTGTAACCCAACTTAACTCATGAATGTGTCCTAGAGTTGCTCAAGTTGAGCTCTTACGTGAACGAGGGTAAGCCCATGCGCCACACTCCGTCCCGCACTGTTCGCTCACACCCTGCCAGTGTGCTCACACTGTGCCAGTGTGCTTACACCGTGCTAGTGTACACTATGGAAGCGGTCATCCTCTCGACCAAACACAGCACGCTGACTCAGGTTGACGCTGCCCTCCGACACTGGTTTAAGTTGGAGAGGCTACGATTGAACGTGGCCCTGGTGATCGGCAAGGGTGATCGGGTGATCGGCAAGGGTGGCGAGACCAAGATGGGACGATCCAGGCAAAGGACGATCCAGGCAGTGGCTTACACTCGTCCACATCTTTGCTCAACCTGAGCCGTTTGATTCACTAAAACCAGCATTTTGCACCCCACCATATGGGACGAAAAGTGCTCACGTTGAGCTGAAAAGTGGACGAGTGTAAGCCCATAGCTCCAGGCGAAGTCCGGCGCGCGCATCCGAATCGAGGGGAACTACGATGGCCAGCCACGTAAGATCACCGTGAGCGGGCCAACGGAGTGCGTGAGGGTGGCCAGGCGGATGATCGCGGACCTGCTGCAGCGCGAGCAGGTGGTGGAATCGCCGGATCAGGTGACGGACGACTCCCTGGAGTGCGCGGAATACCTCATGGGCCGCCTCATCGGCAGGGCGCCACACCAGGGGCTTAAACGCGTTCCGATTTCAGCTCAACTTGAGCTCTTCTGTCCACCGTGTACCCCAACTTAACTCATGAATGTGTCCTGGAGTTGCTCAAGATGAGCTCTAACGTGAACGAGTGTAAGCCCCTGCGCCGAAGTCTCGCACTGTTCGCTCACACTGTGCAAGTGTGCTCACATGGACGTTGCCCTCCGACACTGGTTTCAGCTGGTGAGGGTTACGATTGAATGTGGCCCTGTTGATCGGCAAGGGTGGCGAGACCATCAGAGAGCTCCAGGCAGTGGCTTACACTCGTCCACATCTTTGCTCAACCTGAGCCGTTTGATTCACTGAAACCACCAGCAAGGCACCCCACCGTATGGGACGAATCGTGCTCACGTTGAGCTGAAAAGTGGACGAGTGTAAGCCCGTGGCTCCAGGCGCTGTCCGGCGCTCGCATCGACGTCGATAAGGAGGGTGACCCGCGGAAGATCACCGTGAGCGGGTCCAAGGCAGGGGCTTACACTCGTTCACTTTTCAGCTCAACTTGGGCGCTTTGTATGAGATAGGGGGTGCGCGCAGGGGTTGTGTAGCCCGTGTTAAGGGGTGTTAGGGGGTGTTGAGGGTGTGCAGGGTGTTTTCTTGTGACAGACACGGCTCAAGTTGAGCTGAGAGGTGGACGAGTGTAAGCCCCTGGTCCAAGGGGTGCGTGGAGGTAGCCATGTGGATGATCGCGGACCGGCTGCAGGCTGGGTACAGATCACAGGGGCCAGATCACGGGGGCAGGGCCTCGCTGTCCGCTCATACTGTACCGCTTTACCAGTGTACCCGTGCCCCTGCGCACACTCGACGCATCCTCCCCCCAAGCCTGGCCGCTCGTCGTCTCACAGTTTGCTCATACTATACCGCTGTACCCGCAACTTCGGGTCAAACGGATGCAGGGTGTTCCTCCTCAACCTGCCGTACGGCATGGATCACGCGGAAATGGGGGACTTGTGCTCCGAGTTCGGCGCCGTGGTGGTGGGGCCGCGACACACACAGTATATCGGACCTCGCCGCGCACCCCACCGCATTGCCATTGCAGACCCTCCTTTATAGAGTCAAGTGCCGCGAGTAAATGAGCTTGCCCGTCACGCCCTCCCTCCACTTCCTTGTCCCTGCAGACGCGTGACATTCTATAAACATCAGTGCCACCCCGCCTGCCATGGCACAGCTACCCACCCCACCTCCCTGAACCGCTCCCAACCTCTCCTCCCAGCCTCACTTCGATTATGATGTTGCTCCCGCGGCCCTGGTGGGAGGACTCGCGGGTGAGCATGGACCGCATGAGGGGGGAAACTTTTGGAAAGAGCCGCGGCTTCGGTTTCGTCATCATGGGCTCCGCCGCCGAGGCGGAGAAGCTCATCGGCGAGCTCAACGGCCAGGAAATCGACGGCCGCGTGCTGACCGTCAAAACTGCTGACGACAGATAACATATTCCGATTGGGAGATATCGGGTCCGATGAATTAGTGAGAAATCGTGTGTACAGGACAGACAGCTTACAACAGACATAGCGTATCATAGTATATAATACTTACAGCATTCCGGAATTGTCCGTCCCTTCCTATGAGCCGAGAATATTCGACACGCGCTACGGGCCACTTGGATGTTTTTTGGCCTGACACCCGACGGCCCGCTGGCACCCGTTGCGCACATCAGATCGACTCGGTTTCATTACTACAAGACTAAATTATGATCACCACGCGCCCGTTCACACGAGTATCTCCTCATCATGTGTGTAGCAGCGAGTGCATGAGCCCACGCCGCGCTAGCATTACAAACAGCCGGGTGGGCACCTCCTGCGCCGCTGCCCGACCCAGTAGGGTTTAGGGTTTAGGGTTAGGGTTTAGGTTTTAGGGTTTAGCCCGACCCATTACCAAACGACCCCGCCTCGGCGCGGCGCACCAGATTGATTCGGATTCGTTCCCGGCTCACTCACACCCACGCGGCCCAGCCCGCATACATGGCGCACAGCTTATCCGGGTCACGCGCGTCCTGCAGCAGCTGCTGCACCTGCCCCTCCACACTGCGCAGCTCCGACCCCGACCAATAGGGCCGCCGCACTCATTCCCGTAGCAGGTTTAGGGTTTAGGGTTTGGGATTTGGTAACTGTCACTGCCAGCATCTTCGAGGTGCTGGATTGGGATGAAGTTGGGATGACTTTGAGGTTTTTCTCCCCCCTGTTGTGGCAATATAACCCCTGCCCGCTGCCCCACGGGGCGGAGCGCGGGTGCATCGACGCTGCCACACCGTTCCCGCACCACGTCACACCGTTTCTGCACTGTGCCAGACCGTTGCCGCGCGGTGCCAAACCGTTGACGCACTGTGCCGAACCTGCATGCCGTTCCCAGGTTGGGATACCTGGCAGTCGAGCTACAAAGTGAACGTGTGTTGTAACTTGTAAACCCCTGCCTCGTACCCATCCAGCTTCCGCTCCACGCGATTGAGCGCCCGCTGCGCGTCCAGGTTCCCCTCCTGAGGCGACGCCGCGTTGGCCCCGGCCGTGGCGCCGTTACCACCCCCGCCACCGCCGCCGCCGCCGCCGCCGCCGCCGCCGCCGTTGTTAATATCCATGCCGCCGCCGCCGCCGCCGCCACCGCCGTTGTCGTCGTCGCGTTGCCGCTGGTTCGCACGCTCGGGTGACACCGCCCACTTGAGGATCGGGTCGTGAATGAGCACAGCGACGATGGTGGTGAGCGCGTCCTTGTTGGCACGTAACACCCGCAGCGTTTCCAACCACCAGGGGCTGCCAGATGTTGCTCGCCACATCACATAATGAGAGAGAGAGAGAAAGAGAGTGTGACGCTTCTGCGTGTATAACAAGGCACCAGGCTCTAGTGCCTGGTCTGTAAGCCGTACATGTACACAACTACACTGGAGTTTGGTGATCTGGCCCAAAGTCACATGTGTTTTGGTGATTTGGCCGGAACTACAAGTGATCGATCCCGTACTACGAACAGACCAGGCACTAGCCCTGGCCCTGGCCACCGTGCCATGTCACAGTATGCCAGTGAAGTCAAGAAACGAGGGTTTCAATGCGTTAGATGACGTGGCGGGCAATATGAGGCAAGGCATGCCTCGCAGCAGCGGCGCATGACGCCCTCAACCCCGCACGCGCCCATGCCGTCGACGATGTCGCGTGTCATGCGAAACGGCACCTGCTCCGGCGTCTTCAGGCACTTGCCCTGCTCGAACGCCACTCCAAGGTCGATGTGGATCATCTCCGCGGTCTGCACGTCCATGAGGATGTTGCTGCTGTGGCGGTCGCCCAGGCCGATGATGTACCCCACGATCAGAGGCTTAAACTCGTCCACTTTTCGGCTCAAGGTAAGCACAATTTGTGGGATACGTTGGGTGCATGATTTCCCCCCAGTCTATAAGACAGGGGGACACGGGGAGGTGTGACCAAAACGGCTTAGGTTGAGCTGAGAAGTGAAGGTGTGTAAGCCCCTGCCCACGATGGAGTTGACGGCCACGGAGCGCGTGTACGCCAGGCGCCGCTCGTACCACACCTGCGGCGTGGGGAACTGCTCCAGGAAGAAGTGGTGCAGCACCGGCTTGAACGCACCCTCCACCTTGTCGTACGTCCTGCGCAGCTCCTCGCGGGTCTTGCACGCGCGCAGCTTCTCGGCGCACTCGCGGCTCTTCCAGTCGCGCGGCCGCTGCCCAGGGCCCGCCACTAAATGCTCAAAACATCACAGGGGTCTAGGCTTAGGATTGAGGGTTAAGGCTTAGCATTTAGAGGTCAGGGTTTGGGTTTTGGGGTTGAGGCTCAAGTGTGGCATTTGACTGAAAGACGCGAGGGTTTGAATGTGTTGTAAGAATAGTTTGAGCAATTTGTTGGCGGGCCGTACCGGTAGCGCTCGTGCGCGCCCTTGATGTAGCGACGCAAGTTGAACTTAAAAGCAGAAGTTGAAAGCAGTATGTCAGACCTTAGTTTCAAGCGCTGAGTTCCAGGCGGTTTCAACTTGGGTTTCATCGGTTCAACCTGCATGGCCCTACCTTGAGGCCGCCCACCGTGCCCTGGGACCCCAACAGGTACTCGGACAGCAGCGTGGTGTTGTCCACCCACTCCAGCACCCCCGCTGCAGGGCCTGCCAGAATAAAGGGGGCATTTGATGAAAGGAGAAGGGCTATGTTATGGCAGAATACTCATACGAATTGTGAAATACTCATAATAAAGGGGGCATTTAATATATGCTCGCCACGTCATAGGGTACCATTCATATTGAGAAACGAGGTTTGGGTTCAAAACCCGTTCGACGACGTGACGTGTCGAGCAATGTCTGCTAGTGCCTAGTCTGTGGGTCAGTAACTTCTAGTAAGCTGGAGTTTGGTGATTTGGCCCAATGTCAATGACTTTTGGTCAAAACCACCAAACGCCTACTTGCTGAAGGTAGTGCGATAAGTACAGGTAGTACGCTTTACAGACTAGGCACTAGGCCCTACCCAGCCGCGGGGGTGAGCGGCACGACTCGGTAGGTTCCCACGCGCAGGCGGCGCGCCCGGGTCGCCGGGTCATCCGCCAGCAGGCGGTTCACCACCCCGAAGCAGGGGCTTACACTCGTCCGCTTGTCAGCTCAACCTGAGCCGTTTATGATACAAAGTACACCCTTACATTTCCCTAACACCCCATGACAACTCCTAAACACCCCCTAAACAACTCCCAAATTCACCCCCTATCCCACAGAAAGCGCTTACGTTGAGCCAAAATGTGGACGAGTGTCAGCCCCTGCCCCGAAGAGCTGCTGCATCACCGCGTCCTGTCGCAGGTCGTCATTACCCGCCTTGATATAGCGGCGCAAGTTATTAGAAAACAGAAGTTCAAAGGGGTACATCACATTATAGTTTCAAGCGCTTAGTTCCAGGCGGTTTCAACTTGGGTTTCATCGGTTTGACCTGCACCGGCCTACCTTGGCCAGCTGGCGGTACACCTGTCCGTCCGACCCGTGCGCAGGGGCTTACACTCGTCCACTTTTCAGCTCAACCTAAGCCGTGTCCGACACAAAATACGCCCTAAACACCCCTTAATCCCCCGTCACACCTCCTACACACCACACCCCCTACACAGCCCCTAATTGCACCCCCTATTCCAAAGAAAGCGCTCAAGTTGAGCCGGAATGTGGACGAGTGTAATGCCCTGCCCGTGCGCCTCCACCAGCTTGGGCTGGTTGATACCGCCGACCAGCCGGCACGTGTCGCCGAAGTTGATGAAGCTGGTGAAGGTGCCCTCGCTGTACCGGCGCAAGTTAATTTGGAAAGCAAGGTTTGAAAGCAGTTCATCAAATTTTAGTTTCAAGTGCTTAGTTCCAGGCGGTTTCAACTTAGTTCCAGGCGGTTTCAACGTGGGTTTGATAGGGTCAACCTGCACCGCCCTACCTCGCCGTACTTCATGCTGGGGTCCACCGGCAGCGGCGCCGTGATCCAGGGGCTTACACTCGTACACTGTTCAGCTCAACGTAAGGACTTTTTGGGGAGTAGTTGTTGAGTTTCAGTGACAAAACGGCTCGGTTTGAGCAGAATAGTGGACGAGTGTAAGCCCTTTACACTCGTACACTGTTCAGCTCAACATGAGGAGTTTCCGGGGGAGTAGTTGTTGGGTTTCAGGGACAGAAACGGCTCAGGTTGCGCAGAAGGGTGGGTGAGTGTAAGCCTCTGCCGTGATGACGGGCACCAGGTGCAGGCTCGACAGCGCGCGCTTCTTGCACCCATTGGGTATCTGGTACGGCCCATTCCCGCCCTTCCCCGACTCCGAGGGCCTCACGGATATTGCTCGCCACATCATAGGATGCCAACAGGCCGGTTTCGGTAGATCGCTTCCAGCACCGCGCGCTGACGCTTTGCCCGCAACTCTGTATGGGCATTTTGCCCAGGCGATACACCGAAATGGGCCTGTTAAGAGGAGAGAGGGTCGATTCCGCGTGTGTAAGGAGGCACCAGACTTCCGCCCTGGCCCCCGCGGGATGCCATTTGACTCAAGAAACGGGGATTCGACATGCGTTGGATGACGTGGCAGCAACCTCTGCTGGTCCCTACAGAGTCCACCGCGAAGCGCGCTACCGTGATGTAGCGGCGCAAGTTGAACTTGAAAGCAAAATTTGAAAGTGGTCCATCATGTTTCAGCTTCAAGCGCTTAGCTCCAGGCGCTTTCAGCGTGGGCTTCATGGGGTCAACATGCACCGCCTCACCGTGATGTACGCCTCGATCATCTTATCCATCTGCCGCACTATGGACGCGTTCCGGGCGCCTTGGTTCTTGAATGCCTCCGACCACGGCCCCGCAGGAAAATGGGATCAGAACATCAGGCGGGTGGCATTGCCACTCAAGAAACGAAGATTGACACACGTGTTGAAGGACGGTTCAAGCAATTTTTGCTCAAAACATCAGGCGGGTGGCATTTGAATCAAGAAACGAGAGTTGACACACGTGGTGAAGGGCGGTTCAAGTAACTTCTGCCAGGCCCATGGTGAAATGCTCAAAACATCAGGCGGGTGGCATTCGAATCAATTAAAATCAAGAAGCGAGGGTTGGCAAATGTGTTGAAGGACGTTCAATGCAGTTTATGGTGGGGCCCGACCTCCAAGACGGAAGCGGCGGCGTCGATCTTCTCGCGCGGCATGGAGTAGCTCGACCCGCTGCCGCCCACCTGGTCCCCAACCTAAAGAGTTCAGTGAATATAAGTATCTGATTGTTTGCTCATACTGCAGCACCTGTGCATATTCGCCACTGCTCGCCACGTTATAGGATGCCATTGAGCTCAATCAACGGGGATCTATGACAAAGTGTTTTGATCCGAGCCTGTAATTGGTCCATGCTTTGCTTTGCTTTGCTTTGCTCGTAACACTTTGAAGCACTTTGTCATACAATGTGGATGAGAGAGACACACACACACACGTTTCCACGTGCATATGGAGGCACCAAGCTGTTGCCTTGCCCCGTGTTGTGGTGCATGATGGTGGATGACGAGGCTCTGCATTGCATTGATTCCTTGGCCCCACCACGGAGGAGCGATTGGACATGGTACAGCGTGTGGTAGGGGTGTTCGGCGGCCGTGCGACAGGGGCTTACACTCGTACACTATTCTGCTCAACGTAAGCACACTTTGTGGGATACGTTGGGCGCATGATTTCCCCCCAGTCTATGAGACAGGGGTGCACAGGGAGGTGTGACCAAAACGGCTTAGGTTGAGTTAAAAAGTGGACAAGTGTAAGCCCCTGCCATGCGGTAGCGGCGCAAGTTGAAATTGAAAGCAAAGTTTGAAAGCGGTCAATCATAAGTTAGCTGCAAGCGCTTAGTTCCAGGCGCTTTCAACATGAGTTGCATCGGTTTACCCTGCACCACCCTACCATGCGGTCCACCAGCTCGCGGAGCACGGCGGGGAACGCGTTGCCGTCCTGCGGCATGGTGCCGATGCGGCCGCAGATCTGGTAGCTCAGCACCGGGCTGGAGGGCCATCGCGAACAGGCTCTCGAACCGAGATCGTCGTCGGAGCGTGCCATACCTTCAATGTGAATGCTCATGTAGACGCGCGGAGGAGCAGGGGAGATTCAACGTCGGTCGAATGCTTGTTTATATCAATAGGCCAATTTCGGTATATCGCCTCCCGCGCCGAGCGCTGACGCTTTGCCCGCAACTCTGTATGGGCATTCGACCTGCCGCCCGCTTTCTCGCGCGGAGCGCTGACGCTTTGCCCGCAACTCTGTATGGGCATTTCACCCGGGCGATATACCGAAATCGGCCTGTTAAAACCCTGCCAGGAATTTGGAGGACGGCACCGCCGTTGACTTGACCAACTTCTGCACCTCCTCGTTGACCTGGTTGATGAGTGCGGCGTCGTCCGCGGCGTTGCCGCGCGTAAAGCCCGCATTTTTTAGCCCGCCGTCGGCGCCGCCACACAGGCTGAACCAGATCTTCACGATGCGGAATACCACACGCTGGTCGTTGGCGGTGGCCGTGGCGCCGGTGACCGACAGGCAGCGGCTAACACTCGTCCACGTTTCAGCTCAACATAAGCACATCTTGTGGGATACGTCGGGTGCATGAATTTCCCCAGTCTGTTAGATAGGGGGACACGGGGAGGTGTGACCAAAATGGCTTAGGTTGAGCTGAAAGGTGGACGAGTGTAAGCCCATGCCGACAGGCAGCGGCGGTAGCACTGCAGCGCGGTCATCAGCCAACGCTTCGCCTCTTCGAACACCAGCGCCGTCTCCTCTCGGTCCATTACCACCTGCTTCAAGGGCCTGACGAATATTGCTCGGCACGTCATCCAACGTACGTTGAAGGGTTGAGGGTGTAGGGTTGAGGGTTTAGGGTTTAGGGATAGGGCTAAACCCTAAACCCCCACCTGCTTCAAAGGACTTGCGGATATTGCTCGCCACGTCATCCAACATACTTTGAACCCTCGACGCTCGACTTAAATATCACCCTATGACGTGGCAAGCAATATCCGCCAGGTCAACCCTTGACGCTTGAATTGAAGAGCACCCTATGACGTGGCAAGCAATATCCGGCAGGCCCTATCTGCTTCTCCAGCGTGTAGGCGCGGCGCGCGATCATGCCGCACTCGGCCTCCAGCGCCGCCTTCTCCGTCTCGCCCACCCCGCGGCTCAGCCGCCCGCGTTTATCGAACCGTTCTTTCTTCAGCGTGGTGAGCTCCTCTTCGTTGCGCGCCTTGATGTAGCGGCGCAAGTTAAAATTGGAAGCATCATTTGAAAGCAGTTCATCTCATTTAGGCTTCAAGCGCTAGCACCAAACGCGGTCAACCCGTGGTCAACCTGGGGTCACCCTGGGGTCAACCTGGGGTCAACCTGGGGTCAACCTGGGGTCAACCTGGGGTCAACCTGGGGTCAACCTGGGGTCAACCTGGGGTCAACTTGCACCGCCCTACCTTGAGCTTCTCGCTCTGCGCCCATTCGGGCGAGGCCAGGCTGTAGCGGTGCGAGTTCATTCGAAATCAAAGTTTGAAGGCAGTTCATCATTTGAAAGTTTCAAGCGCTTAGTCCCAGGCGCTTTCAACATGGGTTTCATCGATTTTAACCTGCACCGCCCTACCAGGCGCTCCTCCGACTGCGTGTAGTTGGCGTCCGAGTACTGCGCCAGGCGGAAGTGCACGCCGCGCACAGGGCCGCCACGTTCCAGGTTTAGGGTTTAGGGTTAGGGTTTAGGGGTTCTAAACCCAAGCCGCGTGCCTGCTGCTCGCCACGTCATAGGATGTTGCATGACTCAAGAAACGAGGGTCAGAACTCTGATGAATGACGTGGGCCGCGTGCCTGGTGCTTGCCACGTCGTAGGATGTCGTATAACTCAAGAAACGAGGGTCAGAACTTTGATGAATGACGTGGGCCGCGTGCCTGGTGCTCGCCACGTCGTAGGATGTTGCATAACTCAAGCAACGACGGTCAGAACTTTGATGGGTGACGTGGCAGGCGGTTTATGAGTGAGCCCGACCGGCGGAGGAGGCGGACCACCCGCGACTGGCTGGGCACGCGCCCTTGCAGGAGGGTCACTGAGAACAAGCGCTCGAGCCGAGCTCGGAGCATGACTCACCTTCAGAGTCAATGCTCATACTACGCGGTGCGACCCCCTCTACTTTCAGAAACTGGGGGTTTGAGTGTGAAGGTACCGGAATGCCAGACTTTTCGACTGACCGCGGCCGGATAATTTCAGTGCCTCTTGAGTTATTGAATCCCAAATATTGGTCACATAGGTCTCAAGTGATCACCCCTCAATTATTAAAGTAGAGGGGGTCGGGCCGCGTAGTACATATGCACAGGCTCGGTCCTTGGATGCAAGGTCGGTCGAGTGCTTGTTCTCAATGTCCCCCCTGCCTTGCGAGGACGCCGGCAGCACGAGCTTGCCGTAGTGCGCGGGGGTGCTCCTCCTCTTATGAACATCGACCATGGCGTGGTGGCTCAAGTCGAATTTGAAAGCAAAGTCTGAAAGCGGTTCATCGTATCCTAGTTTCAAGAGAATAGATCCAGGCGCTTTCCACGCGTATTTCATCGGTTCAATCTGCACCTCCCTGCCATGGCGTATATGGCGCCCAGGTGCTGGTTATGGATCGTGAGGCTGGACTCCGTACGACAGGGTCGTGCACCAGTTCCTGTGATACCTTAACTTGAGCGTCCTCGAAGGTTTGAGTCGGGTGGTTTCAGGGCAAACCGCCTCAACACTGAACACTGAACACCTACGCAGATCGGCTTCATTGGGGGGGTCAAACGGGGATGGCGTGAAGCGCGATATGGTCACGATTCCTGTCCTTGAGCCATACGAAAAATGTACAGTCAGACCCTGAGAATCTCAGTGTTGCCTAACTGTCAATCTATGTGGGCGACCTGTCCAAATCCCCGTTTGATCCCCCGAGCCGATCTGCGTAGACTGAACACTGAACACTGAACCAGTGTAAGGCCCCGCCGTGCGAGTATTGGCCTGCCACTTCGATACCAGGCACATGGTCTCGTAGAAGCAGGGATCCTGGAGCTGCGGGCCCGAGGCCTGGCCCCCGGCGCCGCCGCCGCGCCCGCCCGCGCCGCGCCCGCCCCGCCCATCACCCCCGCCCGCCCCTCCCGCTAGGACCTGACAGATATTGCTCGCCGCGTCATGTGAAGCCATTCAACATAAGCAACAAGGGTCTATGAATGTGGATGATGATATGGCAGGCAATATTATCGGCAGTACAGCCTGAATCCAGACTAGGAGCATAGCTCCGGCCTGCTACTCACGGCCTGCTACTCACTCTTTAATACATCTATCAACACGTGGCAGACTGGAGCAGAGTGACGACTGGATACTGGCAGGCCCCGCCGCCGCTGTTTTGGCTGAGTGCGCCACCACCGCCACTCAAGCACTGCGGGTAGGCGACCACGGCCTCGGCCATGCCCGGCGCGATGGACTCCATGAGGTGCCGCCCCAGTCCGATGGCCATCTGCGACCGCTCCGATGCCGCAGGGCAGGGCCGCGCACTGCTCCTGGTGTTACCTCGACTGAAACACATCAAGTAACTTCGAGGTGTTAAGCTTGGTGATTTTAGGGATATAAAGACCCGAGGTAGGAAGAAAAGATCCTTCAAGCACGTCACAGCTCAATATTCAACTCAGGAAGTGAGACTCCTCCTGGACCGGTCCTGCTTGCTTCTGACCGGTCCTGACTGGTCCTCGACTTGTCTTGACCGGTCCTGATTGCTCAGGTCCTGACCGGTCCTGACCGGTCCGGACTGGTCCTGACCGGTCCTGACTGGTCCTGACTGGTCCTGACCGGTCCTGACTGGTCCTGACTGGTCCTGACCGGTCCTGACTGGTCCTGACTGGTCCTGACTGGTCCTGACTGGTCCTGACTGGTCCTGACCGGTCCTGACCGGTCCTGACCGGTCCTGACTGGTCGTGACTGGTCCTGACTGGTCCTGACCGGTCCTGACTGGTCCTGACTGGTCCTGACCGGTCCTGACCGGTCCTGACCGGTCCTGACTGGTCCTGACCGGTCCTGACTGGTCCTGACCGGTCCTGACTGGTCCTGACTGGTCCTGACCGGTCCTGACTGGTCCTGACTGGTCCTGACTGGTCCTGACTGGTCCTGACTGGTCCTGACTGGTCCTGACTGGTCAAGGACAGGTCTAGGACCAAGTGAATGACGTGCTGATGTGGAATGGTGGAAGGCACGATCTTTTGAGCCACACCCACAGCAGCTTGGCCTCCTCCAGGCGCCACCGCGCCAGCGGAGACGCCATCGGGTGCAGGCCCCAGCCCCCGTCGTCGTCGCCAGCACCGGCGGCGGCGGCTGCGGGGGGGGCGGGGGCGCCAGCGGCGGCGGCGGCAGCGGCGTTACCGGCGGCGGTGGACGACGCGAGCACGCGCAGCTGGTGCACGGAGCGGAGCCCCTCGGCGGCGGCCCCCGCCTTGCGCGCGAGGCTCGCCGTCTCGGCCAGATGCGCGGCGAGTCCCTCCCAATCAGGCCAAGCGAATCATGCTTAACACGTCATAGGATGTCATTTCCGTTTATACTCACGAAACGAAAGATTACAGCGCGTGGATGACGCGGCGGGGCGGGCATTACTTGGCGGTCCTAACCTCCCAGTCCCCAACTTCGCGAAGGATGACCCCGTGCAGCGCGAGCAGGGGCTCAGCAAGGCGGTAGCTGCGGCTGCCCACGCTGCCGATGCGCTTGCGCCACGCATCGCGCAGGCTGGCGGCAGCTTGCGCGGCGATGACTGCGCGCCCCGCGCTGAGCGGCGCGGCGGCGGCGGCGGCAGAAGTGGCGGCGTCGGCGGCACCGAGGTTGGAGGCGGGCCCGGGGCCGGTGGCGCCGGCCGGTCGGAACGCGTTCCAAAGCCGCGCGGCGTCCCCGATGTCATCCAGCATGCGGAGGCGAATGACCGCGGCGCGCGCTACCTCCTCCGCCTCCGCGCCCTCCACCACCGCCTGTCGCACCAACGCGCCCCGGATCCCGTCCAAACTCGCGGCGGCACCCTTGGGGCAGGGGCTTACACTCGTCCACTTTTCGCCTCAACGTAAGCGATTTCTGTGGGATAGGGGTTGCATTTGGGGGTTGTCCAGCAGGTGTGTAGAGGGTATCATGGGGAACGAGGGGGTGTTTAGGGTGTGTTTTGTGTCCGAAATGGCTCAGGTTGAGCTGAAAACTGCACGAGTGTAAGCCCCTGCCTTGGGATCCCCCGCCCGCAGCGCCGCCAGCGACGCGTGTAGGCCGCGGTGGAACCCGGAGGAGCTCCCGCCGCCGCCGCCGCCGAGTGAGCTGGAGCTGCAGGCTGTGGCCGCGGCGGCAGCGGAGGCGGCTTCTGCGGATGCGTCGACGGGCGGTAGATCCCACTGCCCCGAGCTCGGGCCGGGTAAATAACGATGTGATGTGAGAGGCGATGTGAGGTGAAGCACATGTGAGGGGACGGAGAGAGAGAACGAGACGCTTCGGCGTGTATATGGAGGCACCAGGCTTTCGCCCTGGCACCCGTGGTGAGGTACAGGGGCAAATTGTGTGAGGTGAGAAGTACCGCCCTGCCCGGCGCGCCACGCGGCCTCGAAGCGCACCTCGGCCACCTGGGGCGCCGCCGCTTCCGCCGCGGGCAGCGACCGCACGTACACGTCCAGAACGTGAAGACAACCCATCTGCCGCAGTGTGTCCATCAGCCGCGCGCGGCTCGCGGCGGCGGCGGGGGCGTCCGCGGCGGTACCTTGGTGTAGCGGCGCAAGTTGAATTTGAAAGAAAAAGTTGAAAGCAGTACATCACACTTTAGTTTCAACACGCTTAGATCCAGGCGGTTTCAAGTTGGGTTTCATAGGGTCAACTTGCACCGCCCTGCCTTGGCGGAGGAGCAGGTCATGGCCCGTAAGCGCCTGCCCCCACGCGCCCTCGTTATAGCGGCGCAAGTTGATTTGAAAGCAGAAGTTGAAACCAGCATATCGCACTTTAGTTTCAAGCGCTTAGTTCCAGGCGGTTTCAGCTTGGGTTGATAGGGTCATCCTGCACCGCCCTGCCTCGTGCTCGTAAAGCCGCAGCTGTATGGGCAGCGCGTGCGACCGGAGCAGGCCGTAGATTCCGTCCGGCTCGGACAATCCCGCCTGGCAGGAGGGACATTGAGAACAAGCAGTCGACCTGACTGATCGAGATTGGAGCGTGACTGACCTTCAGGGTGGGTGAATGATCTTACAGACGCGCGTGGTTGCTTCGTCGATTCGAGTGCTTGTTATGACAAAGTGCGTCAGTGTCACGAGCAAAAGCAACAGCAAAAAGCATGGACCAATCACAGGCTCGGATGTGGGTCGGAACGGTTCGATCCGAGCTTGTGATTGGTCCATGCTTCTGCTTTTGCTTTGGCTCTGTAACACTTTGACGCACTTTGTCATATGAACTACCCTCCTACCTGGGCCTCCAGCAGCAGTCGCACGTGCTCGGGGACGCCCTCCTCGGCAGCGGCGGAGGTCGCCATGGCGGCGGCGGCGGCGGCGGCGGCGGCGGCAGCGCTGGAGCCGCCCTTGGTGGAGCGGCGCAAGTTGAATTTGAAAGCAAACAATGAAAGCGGTCCATCATGTTTTGGTTTCAAGCGCTTAGAGCAAGGCGCTTTCAAAACGGGTTTGATAGGGTCAACCTGCACCGCCCTACCTCGGCGTCGGTGCGGGCGGCGGCCTCGGCGTCGTTGAGCGACACCGTGCCGTATTTCCTCTCCAGCCAGGCCTCGACGAAGCGGCGCAAGTTGAATTTGAAAGCAAAGTTTGAGGGCGGCTCATCACGTTCAAGTTTCAAGCGCTTCGTACCAAGCGCTTTCAACGTGGGTTCGATAGGTTCGACCTTCACCGCTTCACCTCGACGAGCAGGGCGGCGGTGAGTGGGATGCGCGCGCGGAGGGCGGCGGCGGCGGCGTCCAGGTAGTAGTGGCGCAAGTTGAGTTTGAAACCAAAGTTTGAAAGCAGTTCATCGTATAATAGCTTCAAGCGCTGATACCATGTGCGCTTTCAACACGGGTTTTGATACTGGCTGCCTGCACCGCCCTACCAGGTAGTCTACGTCCACCCAGTAGACCCGCGCCCACCCCTCAGGCGGCGCCGGCTTACCGCCCGCGTCTCCCCCGCCCCTTTCTCCTTTGTTGGCGCCCCCGGATAGGATCACGTAAGGACAGCCCATCACGTCATAGGTTTGCCATTGAACCCAAGAAACGAAGGATCACAATGTGGTGGATGTGGCAGTTAGGCAGTTAGGCAGTTAGGTTGTTAGGCAGTTAGGCAGTTACCTGTAGGCGGTTAGGCAGTTAGGCAGTTAGGCAGTGGGCGACGAGTAATGTTGATATACGTGTCCCTACCCCCGGAGGCGCCCTTGGCGCTCTTCCGACCAGTCGGCTCCCCGGCCGACCCCGACCCCTTGCCCGCCCCCGAGCCCCCGCCCACCGCGGCGCCCGGCCGTTGCAAGACGGCCGCCCGCCGCGCCCGCAGCTGGTCCAGCGCCGCCAGCAGGGCGCGCGCCACGCGGGGCACGCCGCCGCCGTCAGCCTGGAGGCAAGGGCTTACACTCGTCCACTGTTCAGCTAACCGTTAGCGCTTTCTGCGGGATAGGGGGTGCATTGAGTATTTGTTCAGGGGGTGTTCGTGGGGTGTCAGGGGGTATTGAGGGGGGTTTAGGGTATTTTTTGTGTCAGAAACGGCTCAGGTTGAGCTGAACAGTGGACGAGTGTAAGCCCCTGCCTGGAGGCACGCGTGGACACCCGCGCTGACCGCCACGTGGATCCGCCCCCCCTCGCCGTGGTGCGCGCTCAGGTCCGCCAGCGCCGCCGCCGTCCAGGGCCCCGCACGTCACCACCTCAACCTCACTGCTTGCTCATAGTCTATCAGTGTACCCGTACACACCCGCGGCATCCTCCTTTCAGCGGTTGCATGGACAGACGGCTTAGAGTGCTAGTGCCTAGTCTGTGAAGCGTACTATATATAGTATCTCGTACTACCCGCAGTAAGTAGGCGTTTGGTGCTTCTCACCAAAAGTCATTTGACTTTTAGCCAAACCATCAAACTCCAGCTTACTACAAGTTACCAGCCCACGGACTAGGCACTAGATGAAAATAATATTCAAGTGATACTGATGTAGGACCATGCCGGTAGCAGCAGCTCCGCCAGTGGCGCGTGCTGCGCTGCGGTGGCGCGGGAGAGGAGAAGCAGCGGGGACTTGCAGTGGAGCAGCAGCGCGCTCGTGACGCGGCACAGCCACGCGTCGTACCGCCGCGCCTCCACCTCCGCCTTGGCCCTCGCCCCGCCCTCCGCCCCCCCGCCCCCGCTCATCGCTTAGGGCCTGGCAGATGTTGCGCGCCACGTCATAGGATGCGACGGAGGCCCGGGCGAAAGCCTGGTGCCTCCTCATACACGTGGAAGCGTTTATCTCTCATACTAGTACGCCGGTCAACCGGTCAAAGCCGATCAGATCCGATCAAAGCCAGTCAATGCCGGTCAAAGCCGTAGCTGGTCAAAGCCGGTCAGCAAAGCCGGTCAAAGCCGGTCAAAGCCGGTCAAAATGTAATGTCTGTGCAGTCGTCGACGCGGCGGAGGAACAGAGTCACGCGGTGGAGCGGCGCGTCGCGCGTCGCGGCGTACGCGGCGCTGCGCCGAAGAATCACTGTCGTGCGATTCCAAGAAAAGCAGGCCAGCAGCGCGAGGCGCAGCGTTGACGCGGACGGACGGCGCGCCGGTTTCCGGACGCGACGTACTTAAATCGCGGTATATCTCGTCGAGGAAACATGGTTTAAGACTAATTGCGAGGTAAAAGCCGGTGAAGCCGGTAAGAGTCGCTCTCGACCAATCACGGAATTTAGCGCCAGGAGCAATGTGAGAGCAGGTCGGTTGGGTTTCGGCCATTCGGGAGAGTCAGCTCGATTCGCCGAAGATTTGTCGATTCCCTGGAGCTTTGCGGATTCTTTAATTCGTCGCGGGACAGAGGAGTGGAAACAGAAGTCACTTTTCGTGAACCACCCTCGTCGATTGTGGGACCTCCCTCAGAAGTCCATATTTAAGTAGTGAGATGATGCTGTTTAATTCACGAAACGAGGGTTCGAACGCGTTGGATGACGTGGCGTGGCGGGCGATATCTGGCAGGCCCTACCATGGGTGCCGCGGGCGGGGGAATCCACACGCTCGGGTCGTCCAAGCCGACCGACTCGGCCGGAATGGGCATCGTACGGATCGCCTCCGCCTCGGAGTCCCCCGCCTAGGGCCCGGCAGGTACCCCTTGCCACGTCACGTGACGCCATTTAAACTCAGTGTCGGATCTGGTATCGAAGGCCTGGTATAGAATCCCGTTCGACCAATCAGAACTGCTGGACATCCCACCGACCGAGTTGCCGAAAGTCCGACCGGTTCTCTATCTCTAAGTAAATAGACCCTCGATTTTATGGATGATGAAGTGGCAGGCATTATCTGCCAGGCTGTGCCCCGGGCGTGACGTGCGGCGGCGGCGCGAGGGGCGCCAGGTAGGCGCGCTCCTGGGTGTAGGGCATGGTAGATGTTAATCGCCACGTCATCAATTGCGTTTTTTCTTTCATCCAGACACGAGGATTCAAAATGCGTGTGTCAATGAGGTGGTGGGCAATGTCTGCCAGGACTTACCAGGGGGGAGAGGTACTTGGGCATCGCGGCACGGGAGATGCGTGCGGCCAGCACCAGGCGCGCCGTGGCCGCGGCGTCCTTGACAACGGCGGCGGAGGCGTCGCATAGCAGGCCGGACAGCTGGCGCATGACCGCCGCCGCCAGCGGCTTGTCATCGTCCGGGTCCGCCGCCGCCGTCGCCGCCGCCACGCCAAAGGCGCGGCACTGCCGGCTTCCCAGGTCAACCCCCTCCCCGCCGCCACCTGCACCGCCGCCGCTGCCGCCGCCGTCATCTTCCTCCCGTGCGAACGGCCCTAGCGCCGCCAGCAGCTAGGGCCCGGCAGATCATGCTCGCCACGTCACGGATATCACTTGACGCAAGAAACGAGGGTCTGAGCGGTGAACAATGTGGGGGGCAAGGGACGTGAGGCGCTCCCGCCCCGCCAGCAGCTCCCCCGCGCGAGCCGTCTGCTCCGCGCCCCCTGCATCCGCCGCCAGCGCCGCGAGCCGCCACGCGTCCGCCGCCGCCTCCGTGCCCCCCGCCCGCACCTCCGCCTGCCGGTCGATCGCCTCGCGCAGCCCGTCGCGCATGGCCAGCGCCCGCAGGCGGGGCGGCAGGCTCGGGATGCGGTTCACCAGCACCTTGATGTAGTGGCGCAAGTGGAATTTGAAAGCAAATTTTGAAAGCGATTTGTCATACTTCAGTTCTATGCGCTTAATTCCAGGCGCTTTCAACGTGGGTTTGATGGGCTCAGCCTGCGCCGCCCTACCTTCAGGCGCTGCGCCATGGGGGTGTCGCGAATCACCAGCGCGTGCGCGGCGGCGGCTGCGGCCAGCAGGGGCGCCCCGCCGCTAAGGCCTGCCAGATGCTACCCGCCACGTCATCAGAGGGATTTTGAACGCTCATTTCTGGATTAAAATGGCATTTCATGAGGTGGCGAGCGATGTGTAGCAGGCCGTACCCGGCGGGCAGCGGCGTGAGCGCGTGCGCGGCGACGCGAAGCAAGGGTGACTGCGATGCCGCCTCGGCGCCGGTCACCAGACCCAACAACAGCCGCGCCGCGGCGGCAGCCGTGACTGGTGACTGATTACCCATGACCCCGGTCCTAGGGCCTGGCAGATATCGCCCCCCACGTCATCACACATGATAAACCCTCCTTCCTTCAGATACATCAGATTCTATGACGTGGTGAATAATATCGGCAAGACCCTGCCCCGTTCCCGCCGCCGCCGACGCCCCCGCCGCCGGCCCCGCCGCCGCCGCTGACTGGTGCCCCGCAGTGTACCCACCCGCCCCGGCCCCCGCATACTCCGGATCCGCCGCCGCCTAGAGCCTGCCGGATATTGCTCTCCACGTCAAAGCGTGCCATTGAACTCAAGAAACGAGGGTTAAAAAATGCGTTGGATGACGTGGCGGGCGATATCTGGCAGGCACTACCGCCGCCACAAGCGTGGACGCGATGGGCTGCAGATTATCCGCAAAGGCCTCCGCCCCCAGCCCATTTCTGCCCCCGGGCACCCTGCCCCTAGGGCCTGGAAGAAATTGCCCGCCACGTCACACAATGCATCGTGAACCATCGTCTTTTCAGTAATCGGCATCCTATGACTTGGGCAGCAATATCTGCCGAGCCCTACCCCTCCCAGTCCCCTTGGCCGACCGCACGTCCGACCAGCCGCTCCAGCAGCGCCACCGCCACCCAGGGACTGGCAGATACTGCCCACCAAGTCATCGACACGCATTCCAAACCCTTGTGTCCTGAGTCAAATGGCATCCTGTGACGTGGCGAGCAGTATCTGCGGCCCCCACCGCCACTGGCCCCAGGTGCTGGTCACCCACGCTGTAGCGGCGCAAGTTGAATTTGAAAGCAAAAGTTGAAAGCAGTCATCACACTTTAGTTTCAACTGCTTAGTTCCAGGCGGTTTCAACATGGGTTTCATAGGGTCAGCCTACACTGCCCTACCACGTGCGGCAGCAGCACGTGGCACAGGTGGCGCGCCGTGGCCGGCACCGCGGCGGCGGGCCCCAGCAGGCGGAGCAACACACCCAGGCCCGCCAGGGTGCGCCGCCGGTGCCGCGCCGCCGCCGCGCCGTCCAGCTCCTCGTGCAGCTGCAGCACTACCTGCATCTAGGGACCAGCAAAGAATGCCCGCCACGTCAGAGTCACGTCAGAATTGGGCGATATTGGGCCCACGCGGTCAGAATTGGGTCACGTCAGAATCGAGTCACGTCAGAATTGGGCTCGCGCGTATAAGGTGGCACCAGGCTGCGCCCTGGCCCCCGTTCCAACGCATTTGCAAACCCTCGCTTTTTGAGTTTAATGGCCTCCTGATACGCAACGAGCAATATCGGTCGGGCCCTGCCCGGAATGGGCGGTCGCCGTCGTCGTCCCACACGCTCCAGCGCCCGCCCCTCGGGCCGGCCAGATAATGCCTGCCACGTCATGCTACACTTTCTAGACCCTGATTAATCGAGTCTAACGGAATCACATGATGTGGCGGGCATTACGGGCAAGGCCCTACCCGCTGGCGCCCGCCGCCTCCGCCGCCGCCGCCGCCACCCCGGCCACCCCACCGCCGCCCTCAGACGCGCGGCGGTTCACGCTCTTGCTGACCAGCTCCGGCAGCGCACGGCCGGCGCGGACCACCTCCATGGTGTAGCGGCGCAACTTGAATTTGAAAGCAAGATTTGAAAGCGGTTCATCACGTATTAGTTTCAAGCGCTTAATTCCAGGCGCTTTCAACATGAGTTTGATAGGGTCAACCTGCACCGCCCTACCACGGGCGTCAGATAGGGCGGCGTCAGCGAGGCGAGTGCTGCCGCCGGCGCCGCGCCCACGTCGCCCGCCGCCTCCGCCTCAAACTCGTCGTCGCGCGCGGTGCCTCCCCAGGCGCCGCCGCCGCTGTCGACCACTATCGAATCCGCCCCGCCGCTAGGGCCTGCCACTCATAGCCTGCCACGTCATCCAACGCGTTTTGAACCCTCGATTACTCGGTCACATGGCATCCTATGATGAGGCGAGCAACGTCTGCCAGGCCCCACCCTCCGCCGCCGCTGCCGCCGTCATCCCCGTCCCCGACATAGGGCCTTGACAAAGATTGCTCGCCACATCATAGGATGGCATGGCATTCAACTCAAGAAATGAGCTTTAGAAATGAGTGTTGACGACGTGGCGGGCATTGTCTGACAGGATCTACCCCGTCGAGCGCCGGCGGTGGCTCCGGCGGCTGCACCAGCTGCGTCATTTCCGCCACAATCGCCGTCAGCTTGCGAAAATACTGCGCGTCCAAACTGCCCCCGCCAACGACGCCTCCACTACCCCCTGAGGGCCCCGTGAGGTGACCGGCCGCCTGCGCCAGCAGCGGTCCCCGCAGCGCCGCCACCGCCGCCGTCGACTCCGGCCGCCGCGCCGCCGCCGTGCTCCGCGACAGCGGGAACAGCTGCGCGAAGATGACCGCCAGGTGCCCCCGCAGCAGACTCCCCTTGTCGGGTTCCCCGCTTAGGTCCGCGAGGGCCTGCACGGCGCCGCCGTTCCCCGCCAGCACCGCCGGGGGCAGCAGAAAGGGCGCCCACGGTGTAGCAGCGCTAGTTGAATTTGAAAGCAAAGTTTGAAAGCAGTTCATCACATTCCACTTTCAAGATCTTAGTTCCAGGCGGTTTCAACGTGGGTTTGATAGGGTCATCCTGCACCGCCCTGCCACGAGTCCGCGAGCCGCGCCCGGGCCGTCATGCGCGCCGCGATGACTTCGGCGGCGAAGGTTTCGGCACCCGCCGCTCCCATGGTGCCGATGGTGCCGGTGGTGCTGGCGTCCAGCTTTGTGGCGCGCTGTTCCATGGCGGCGGCAGCGGCGCCGGCGCTGGCGCCTGCGGCGTCTAAAGCGGTCAACTCCGGGACGTCCAGGAGGTAGAGCCCGGCAGAAACTGCTCGAAACATCACAGGGTGGAATTTATCTCAAGAAACGTGTTGGAGGATGTTTGGAGCTATTTCTGCTGGGCTCCTACCAGCAGGTTCTGGACAGGGAGACCGGCGCGGATCCAGAGCGCGCCGACCGACCGCGAGTGGCGCGCCAGGAGGTGGCGGCGCGAGCGGTACCCCAGGGCGGCGGCCAGGCGAGACAGGATGTCGGCGGCCAGCGTGGCGTGGTGGGTTCCATTGTTGGCGGCTCCGGTGGCTGTTTGCCCAAACCCGCCGCCGGCGCCGCCACCGCCGCTGTTGACGCTGTAGGGGCGGGCGCGGGACGCGGCGTGGGCGATGAGGAGGAACACGCAGCGAGCCTCCACGGCCGGACAGCCGGCCGCTAGGTGCCCAAGCGCCAGTAGCGCCGTCTCCTCCACACAGGCCGCCGCCGCCGCCGCCGCCGCCGCGGCCGCCGCTGCCGCCGCGCTGCCGTTCAATGCCACGCTGCTGTCGCCGAAAACAGGCGCCAGGCTACCGCCACCGCCGCCGCCGCCGCCGCCGCCACCGTCACCGCTCCCACCGCTGCCATCCTCCCCCATGCTGACCGCCCGGTCCTCCGCGCCGCGCGCCTTCCGAGCTGTCTCAGCCGCTCGCGCTATCGCCGCCGCGGACATCACGCCGCCACCGTTGGTACCATCCCCGCCCGTCCCCGCGGCCGCGCCCCCCCCGCCGCCAAGCAGTGCTCCCGACACGGCAGGCCCCACCGCCCCGTCCGCCGGCAGCGGAACCCCCAGCGCCAGGCGCGGTAAGATGACGTCGCGGAGGATGGCTGGCTGGTCGGCGCCGTCGAAGAGCGCCAACACGCGCGCCACATCGCGGCCCGCCGCGCGCCGCACGCCGCCCGACCCGTCCTGTAGCAGGCACATCAGTATGAGGCCGAAGGGGGGCTGGAAGGTGTCCTGGTCCAGCTCGATGAGCGCGCGGAGCGTGCGGCACAGCACGGCCCGGGACGACACCGTGCGGAGCTCCATAGGGGCGAACCTGGCGGGGTCGGTGATGTCCTTGTCTTCCAGCTCTGCGGCGTCGGGCAGGCCGGCCACGTCCGCCACCAGGTCCACCAGGCAGGAGGGTCATTCAAAACAACCACTCGAACCGAGATCGGAACATTACTTACCCCCTGGGCGAAATCCAACTCCACGCGCGCGGACTCGATTTGTCGATTCAATGTGTGTCGAGTGCTGCTTCTCAATGACCCACATGCCAAGCGGGGCAGCAGCGCGGCGGTCTCCGCGGCCTCCACGGCAATGGCGGCGGCGTCGCGGCGGCGGGTACCGTGGCGCTTGGCGGCGGCGGCGGCGGCGTCCACGGCACCGCCCAACACGTGATTGCCGTGGTGCATGAGGCGGCAGCGGCGACGTAAGCCCTCGGCGAGCGCGGCCACCTGCGAGAGCATCCACGCGCGGCGCCCCACCGTGGCGCCCCCCGCGCCGTCGTCGCCGCCGCCGCCGCAGCCCCCCGGCCCCGCCGCCGCCGCCTGTACCTAGGGCCGGCACCAATCTTTCCCTTTTGAGCTCAAGTACCGGCTGCATTGTTCCTGAAGCCTCACCTCGCCTGGAACGACTCAATAATGCTCAAGCTAAGCTGAAAAGGGAATGAGTGAGCGAGAGAAGCTCCCGCGCGTAAGGAGGCATCAGGCTGTCGCCCTGGCCCTGCGCTGAAAAGAGAACAGAGAACCAGTGCAGGCCCCGCCTCCAGGCCGCCGACCGCCACCTCGGCCAGCCCCGCGGCGCCCGCCCCGCGGCTGCCGTCCTCCAGCACTTCGTCGCCCGCGTCCACGCCGGCCAGAGCGCACAGAGCGCTCACCGCCGTATCAGCCACGCCCTGGAGCCCGGGCTTCACCGTCACGGTCTTGACGCCGCCCCCGCCGCCGCCCCCGCTGCCGCCATGTAGAGCCGGGTCGGTACCGCTCGCCACGTCATATAATATCACTAAACTCAAGAAACGAGCGTCGTGAATGTCAAGGATGACGTGGCGGGCATAAACCCAGCCCTGCCGTGCTGACTTGCACCGCGCTCGGTGTCTGTGACCTGGTCGAGGACGGAGGCGACGGCGGCGGCGGCGGCGGCGGGGAACGCCTCGCCCAGCGCATAGGGCCTGGTACATATTGATCGCCACGTCATAGGATGGCAGTTTACTCATGAAACGAGGATTCAAACTGCGTTGAACGACGTGGCAACTAATATCCGATAGGCCCTACCAGCACCACAAGCGCGGCGAGCGCCGCGTGCGCAGTGTCGCTCGCGGCGGCGGCGTTAGCCGCGGGGTCGCCGCCGCCGCTGCCGCTGTTAAAGCGCGCTAAGCTCGCGCCCAGAGCCCCACCTCCCAGCCCCATCGTCAGTCCCTGCGTCGGTCCTTGCGTCATCCCTGAGTAGCCTTGGGTCATCCCTGGGAAGCCCTGCGTCATCCCTGAGGGAGCCGGGGTGCCCATCCCGCCGCCGCCGCCGCCGCCACCGCCGCGGCCGGCGCCGCCGCCGCGGCCCATGTCCAGGTCATCATCAAACATGTCATCGTCTGCGTCGTCGCCCCCGCCCCGTCCTCCGCCGCCCCGCCCGCCCCGCCCGCCGGGCCCACCGCCGGGCCCGCCGCCGTCCTGACTCTCCGGGGGTTTGATTAGCGCGGCGGCCGCGGCGGCGGCGGTGGCAGTGACGGCGGCGATCAGGTCCTTCACCGCGTCGTGGAGCGTCCCGCTGCCGGCCTCGTCCAGGAGCCCCGCGCTTGCCGCCGCCGGGAGCACGGCCGCGAGCTGGTGGACGTCTTCGAGGGCAGCGAGGTTGCGCCCGTCCCCCCCGCCCTGGGAGGATACCCCAGGGGTGCTCCCGAACGCGGCAGCAGCGGCTTCGCGGAGCGAGGAGGCCGCCTCGACGATGGTCTCCGCCGCGGCGATGACGACGCCGCCCTGTCGCGACCACAGGTCGCGGATGCCGCCGCCGCCGGCTCCCAGCCGTCCCGTGTCGGCGGCGGCGGCCACGGCGGCGGCGGCGTCCAGCGCTGCCGTCGCTATGCGGAGTGCCGCCACGGGCCCCGCCGCCGCCGCCGCCGCCGCTGCCGCCGCCTGCAGTGCCTCCACCACCACCCAGGGCCTTGCCGGTATATCAATGATCAAGTTCCGTCGGCCATACGGGGCCAGGGCGAAAGCCTGGTGGCTTCTTATACACGCGGAAGTGTTTCTGTCTCTCTCAACATGTCAAACATACTCATGTTGAGCAGACAAACAGCACCGCCTGGAGGGCCCTACCAGAACCTTCGCACCCTCGGCAAGCGCCGCCGCCCGGCTCCCGCCCCCGCTACCACCACCGCCACCACCGCCACCGCCGCCACCGCCGCCGGCGGCGCCCCCGGCAGCTCCCCAGACGGCTTGAGGTGTGGTCTGTCCTTCGTCTGCCCCGGGCCCGCACGCCCATCCCCCGAGCGACAGCCCAGGCGCAGCCCGCGTCCCCAGCGCAAAAAGCTCGTCCTCCAGCAGCCCGTTCTCCGTGCCTGCCTCGGATTTCTCCGCCCACTCGCGGTGGATCCGGGCGGCGGCACCGGCAGCAGCAGCGGCGGCAGCGGCGGCACCGGAGGTGGCGGCGACATCGGCGGCGGCGGCGCAGGTGCGAAGCATCCACGGCGGTCCGCCTGTACCGAGTATGACGGACCGCACCGCCGCGGTCACCGCCGCCATCCAAGGCCTTACACGGCGCCCCCCTTGCAGCTGAACGTACATTATGCATCTTTGAGGTTTTAACTTGCCCCTTGCGCGGTTTCAGGGTCAGAAGACTAAACCACAGTTGCGACAGAGACTGAACCACAGTTGCGGCGGCTGGCAATTCAAGCTTCAAAGGGAGCTCGTGTAAGGCCCCGCCGCCATCGCACCCGGCCCGGCGCCCGCATCCACAACTCCGCGTTTCTGGTAGAAGGAGAACCGCTCCCCCGCAGCCGGGGGCTGCAGCCTTCACATAGGGGCGATTAACAACGCAATGCTCGCTATTTTAACGAGGGTTTGGTACGACAAAGGGCGTGAAAGTGTTACGAGCAAAAGCAAAAGCAAAAAGCATGGACCAATCACAGGCTCGGATTTGGGTCGGAACGGTTTGATCCGAGCTTGTGATTGGTCCATGCTTTCTGCTTTTGCTTTTGCTCTGTAACACTATGACGCACTTTGTCATGCATGTGGTGGATGACGATGTCGCGGAGAGCATTTACATGCAATGTGAGTCTGTCCCGACCTGAGCAAAGCCCACGCTACGCGCGCCGCTCGCCAGTCCGGCGCGCGCGCGTGAACGTCTACCGGCGCCACCGCCGCCGTCACCTCCAGCGCCGCGTTCGAGGGAGCAAGGATTTCTCCGTCTTTAGCAGAGATGGCGAGCGCCTTGTGTTTCCAAAACTGGCGCGAGAGCGGCGCTGGCGGGCCCGCGAGTAGGGCCTCGCCACTCGTCCCCTCACTGTTTGCTTTCGAGATGACGCTGGCAGTTTCCACAGCTGATACCTCAAAGGTGCCCAAGTTGAGCTGGAACAGGAACCAGTGCCCTGGCCAGGGAGGAGGATGCGGCGAGTGCGTAGGGGCACACGAGGACACTGTGAGCAAGCAGTGCGGGTTGGAGCGCCCCACCCGCGAGGCCGGCTGCGGCCACCGCCGCCAGGAGCAGCAGCGCCTCGCTGGACAGCGCGTGATTGGACGCGGACGTCGGGAGCGACTGCACCAGGCACTCGCGCACGGCCACCCACGATTCAGCATCCCCGACCCCCCATTGCTGCCCCTGCCCCTGCCCCTGTCCCCGCTCTGCGGCCTCCACGGCACACACCTCCTGGAGGCAGAGCCTTGCACTAGTCACCTTTGCGCCTCGACGTGACCATCTTCGAGGGAGTCGCAAGGCTTTCGCCTTGCCAACCGCGATGACAACGTCAGGGAGAGAGAGACGCTTCCGCGAGTAAAGGAAGCACCAAGCTCCTGGGTTTCGCCCCGGACCCCGCGGTGAGAGGGGGCTGCCGCTGGAGGCCCCGCCTGGAGGCAGCGCATGACCCACACGAGGGTGCCCGGCCGGTCGGCGCCCGCGCCGGCGCCGAACAGCCCCGAGAGTAGGGTCTCGCACATGTCGTTTGCAACGTGATCCAACGCATTGACAACCATCGTCTACCCAGTCAAATAGCATGATATGACGTAACGAGCAATATCTGCCAGGCCCTACCCGAGAGCGCGGCGGCCAGGTCGTGGAGCCAGGAGGTGGTGAGGGCGCGGGGCAGCGCGGCGCCGTGCCGCGCCAGCACCAAGCACATCACGGGGGCCCACGCCGCCGTCCCCGCGCCCGTCACCAGCGAACCCAGGCGGGCCAGCGGAGGCACTGAAGCCGCCTCCGGACGCCGTGCCCCAGCAGCCCCCGCCCCCGCCCCCGACCCCGCGGCTGTCCCTGGCCCTTCTGTCATCGTGCGGCGGCGCTTGTTCGCGGCCCGGGCCATGATCCCGTCGCCGTCGCTGTCGTCGTCGCCGTCGCCGTGCATGTCAAGTTCGATGGAGGCGCTGGCGTCGTCCCCCGTGAGCGCCCACATCGCCCCCTCCGTCCCGCGGCACTGCGCCACGAAGACGTCTGCGGCGAGGGCGCACAAGGCGGCGTGCGCGTGCTTCAGAACGTACTCCCCGCCCCCGCCCCCGCCCCCGCCCCCGCTGCCGTTACTGGCAGAGATTGTCGCCGCGTCTGCAGCGCGTAACGGCACGACATCCTCGAGCACCCAGGCCAAGTGCTGCAGTGCCCCCGGGCACGCCTGGAGCCCCCCGAGGCTGAGCTGCAGGCGGCAGTAGGTCACCACTGCCTCGCTCAGCCGCCGGTCCGTCGCCACCCCGTGCCCGCCCCGCTTATGGGCGCCTGCTCCCACACCGCCCGCACCGCCGCGCCCGCCGCCGCCGCCGTCTACCCCGCCACCCGCCCCCCCCCCGCCGCCGCCCAGGGCGTGTTCTATGAAGGGCTGCATATTCTGGTGCAGCGCGGCGAGGAGGGCGGGCGACAGGTCGAGGCCGCCGCGGAGCAACACCACGTTCAGCGCCGTCACCAGCGCGGTCGACAGCTTCCACTCCACCGCGCCCGCCATCCCCCGCAGCGCGCTCCCAAGGAAATTCACGATCTCCGGCGACGCGCCCCGGGGCGACAAGTCGAACGGGCAGCTCTTGAGCAGCTGCAGCAGCACCTGCGTGCCCGGTCTTACAAGTACACAATGAGCAAAGAATCAGATGATACGGGACCGTAGACGGAGGAGAGAGCGCGGGGTGTGACAAGTACGGTAAGAGCAAACAGTCACATGATACCGGGCAGTAGACGGAGGAGATAGATGAGGACGATGATGTGGAGGAGGCGACTGGCATGGCCACTCATCCCCTGACTGTTTGCTCACAGTGTGCCGGGGTACGGCCTTGCCTCTGCGCAGCGGTAGCGGTCGCTGCCGCCGCCCTGAACCGCGTCGTCGTCCAGTGCGTCTGTCAGGAGCGCGTCGAGTTTGTCCTTGTCGAAGCGGCGCAAGTTGAATTCGAAAGCAAAAGTTGAAAGCAGTTTATCACATTTCAGTTACAAGCGCTCAGGTCCAGGCGCTCATAATGTGGCTTTGATAGGGTCAACCTGCGCCGCCCAACCTTGTAGAGGCCGATGAGCCCTTCGTACGTCGGCGCCTTGGTGTAGTTGAATTTGAAAGCAAATCTTGAAACGGTTTATCACATTTCAGTGTTAAGCGCTCAGCACCAGGCGGTTTCAACTGGGGTTTGATAGGTTCAACCTGCACCGCCCTACCTTGGCACGCGCGCAGTACTCTGGGCACGGGAGCAAGTGCGTGCGCAGCACCTGCGTGTAGTCGCTGTTGAACTCCGGCGGGCCGCTCTTCAGCACTGCAGGACAATGAGCACACGCGGTAAACACGAAGTCAGTCAGTGCACGAGAAGCCAGTGATGGACTTTGGCCGGAAAAGTCACTTTTAGCAGCGGGCGAGAGCCACGCCATCCCAGGGCCCTGAAGTCACGGGGGCCAGGACGAAAGCCAGGTGCCTCCTACACACTCGGAATTGTCTCTCTCTCTCTCGCTCTCTCTGCTTTGTGCGGCATCCCAGTTCGAATGGCAGGTGCACGGGAAAGATACTGCGGATCTGCGCGGCGCACCTTCGAAGACATGCGTGAACAGCTTCCCCGCGCGGCGCCGCAGCGGCGCGGTGACCCCGCTGCGCATCTTGCGCTTGCCGTCCTCCGCCTCGACAACGAATCTCTTCAAAACCGCAGTCACGGCTTTCTCCACCGCCTTCTTCTTGTTACGGCTCGCATCAATCTCAGCGCTGACGACCAGCATGACGCTGCCGCAGTCTAGGGCCTGGCAGATGTCGCGTCGCCATGTCATAGGTTGCCATTAAACTCAAGAAACGAGGGCTGAAGATGCGTTGGATGACGTGCGGCAATATGTGCAGCATACATGCCCTACCGCACACCCCCGCCCATGTGCTCTTGACATCGCCGCGGCCGCCCGCGGTGTCGAGCTGCAGCGTGGCGCGGTCCAGGTGCTTCACGAAGTCGCGGCTCTGCAGCAGGCTGCCGAGCTCCTTCAACGCATTCTTCCGCGCGGTCACCTTGTCCGAGCGCAGGTTCGCATGAAGGTCCGACAGTTCGGCGTTCATTTTTGCTGTTGTCCGAGATGGGGGAAGATCTCGGGGCGGAAGGGAGCGACGACGGCTGCGGCGGCGGCTGCGGCGGCGGCGGCGGTGGCGGCTGGAAGGGTATCCGCTCACGTGGGTGGACGTAGGCGGGGCGCGGAAGGTTCACCGCAGGCCCTCCTCGTCTCTACCGAGTGTTGTTGAATGGATGCGCTGCCCTCGGGGTGCACTGAACCTCGTAGAGCAGATCCCTTGGTGACCGCTTGACCGCGGACTAGCACTCGACGCGCGGAGATTCGCGGGACCTACGGAACGGAGACATTCAGATAGCTATGCGTTGCGTTGTTCAGGTTCACTGTGAGTTCCCACCGTCCCTGCGCGGCGCTACGGCGTGCTAGAAGTGCGTCTCGAGATCCTCTTACTTCCCGCTTGAATATAAAAGCCGGCACCCTGATAAAAGCAGATCCGTGGGCAGACCGGATCCGCGCAGTTTTTCAGTCTAGTAGTAGTTTGAAGCCGCCTGCGCCTGCACAGATTGTTAACACGGCGCGGCTGCGATGGAGCAGCACGGCGGTGGCCGGGATGACCTGCGGTGGTACCAGGACTCGCTGCAGTTAACCAGCGTGCCGCTCGCGCCCAGCGTGCGCTCGGTGCGTTCTTCCCCCGCCCCCCGTTAACTTCGAGACGCATTCCCGCGCTCATTCACTAGCCTGGACACTCGACCCTCCAACACGAGGCTGACGCCCCTTATTACTGCCTCTCGCCTGTCGCCCCGTCCCGCAGAAGCTGCAGCGCGCCGGGTTCGTCTCCGTGCGGGACTTGAAAAAGACTCAGGGCCCGGTGGAGCTCGCGAACGGTGCGCGACGTCACACACACAGAA
>Ga0307489_10000246_pt1 | contig 31192 bp, 45 predicted proteins | sample SB12metaG_FD_202247 | JGI IMG/M metagenome (GOLD analysis project Ga0307489, IMG submission 202247) | Sea-ice brine microbial communities from Beaufort Sea near Barrow, Alaska, United States - SB 1.2 | ecosystem: Environmental > Aquatic > Marine > Coastal | place: USA: Alaska | collected... | reverse complement strand
TTAACATGTTGTAATTTCAAGCACTGGAACCGGTCCCTGTCAACTGTCAACGCGGGCTTCAACTGGGTACAAGATGTACCGCCCAAGCCCAACCTCGGCCGAGCGGAGCAGCATGAGCGCCGCGGGCCAGGCACCCGCGCCGTCGGAGTCGCCGCAGCAGGGGTCGACCCCCGCGGCAACCAGGCGCAACACGGCCCGCCAGTAGTCGGTGGCGCGCGCGGCTGCGCCGTGCGAAGCCGCGCGCCCGGCGGCGGGGTGCGACCGGAGCCACTCACGCCACTTCTTCACCGTCTTCCCCCGCCCGGACTTGTGCCACTCCTCTAGATCCTTCGTCGCGAGCTTCACCTCGCGCGCACGTAGCTCCGCCGCGGATTTCGAGCTCATGTCGGGCTTCTCCTTGAGAGCGCGCTCGCAATTAACGTCCACCAGGTCCATTCGCGTTTCCATCCGCTTGTCGGGGGCCGCCACCTCGGCGGCGGCGAGATTTGAGGCGTGGTTGGCGAGGGCGCACGCGTGCGCCGCGGCGGGCAGCTCGCGGGGCACCGGCGCGCGGGCCAGCGCCGCGAGCAGCGCGCGCGCGTCGTCCCTCCCGCCGCCGGGGTCCAGGTCAAGCACGACGTGCACCGCCGCCGCCGCGCCCGCCGCCGCCTGTCGCAGCAGCTCGGACCGCCCGCCGTCGCCGTCCCCTCCCCCGTTAACTTTCCCGTCCCCTCCCCCGCGAGAGGCATCCAGGGCCAGCAGCATCCGCCAACACCGCCGTGCGACGCCGCCCCCCTCCTCTCCAGCCGTCTCTGCCGCCTCCTCCGCCCCCTCCGCCGCGTCCTCCTCCTCCTCCTCGTCCTCCTTCTCATCCTCGTCCTTCTCGTCCGCGTTTCCCCCGGCTTGCCCCGGCAGTTGCTTGACGTTGTTGTCGACCCCGAGCGTCCCGTCCACATCGATCATGCCCTCGGCGGCGAGCGCGGCGCTCACGAACTGCGCGTGCACCTTCGGCGCGGCTGTGGCGGCGCGACGAGCCAACGCCTCGAGCACCGCAAATTCACCCTCCTCCTCCTGCGCCACGCGCTTACTCCGGCGCCGGCGCCCGGTGCCACGCGCCCGCATCCACGCCGCGAGCAGGGTCTCGAACCAACCACCGCCGCCAAACCACCACCACAGCTGCAGCGCGAGTTTGGCCGACTCGGCTTCCTTCTCGACCAGCTCAGCGGCGGCGGCCTGGTGCTCCTCTGAGCCGTCGGCGGCTTTGGCGAGCTTCACGTGGACGCCGGCGATCACCTCCCGCACCGCCGCGGAGACGTCGAAGTACTCCCCGTCGGCACCTCCCTCGTCGCCGCGGCCCAGCGCCAGAACGTAGTGTCGCAATTAAGTTGCATTCGAAACCTCAATCTTGAAACGCGGTTCATCGGTTCAACTTGGTAGAACCCAGGGGCTTACACTCGTCCACTTTTCGGTTCAACGTTACAAACTATTCTGTGGGATACGCTAGGTAGCGTCAGTCTGTCAGTGGCAAAAACGGCTCAAGAGGTACGGGGGCCAGGGCGAAATGACGAAGGCCAGGTGCCTCCTCATACACGCGAAAGCGTCTCTCTCTGAGCTGAAAGGTGGGAGAGGGGCTACACCCCTGGTTGGAGCTGCAGCACCCGAGCACCGTCCCCACCAGGAGGACCTGGACGACGGCGGCGGCGCCGTTGAGCTCCGCCGCCACGCGCAACAGACCGGCGCTCTCCAACACGCCCTCCGCCGCCGCCGCCTCCGCCGTGCTGTTTGCCACCACCCGCACCGCCGTGCCGTCAGCCGCGTCCGCCTCTGGCCGTCCGGCTTCGCGCAGCGCCTCGCGCTTGGTGCGCGTGCCGCCGCCGTCGCGCAGTGTTGTGTGCAGGGCGCGCTCCGTCTCGGCGAGCTCGGTCGCCGCCTCGCGCATGCGCGTCATTTGTTTGCGCCTCCGCTGCACTTTCGTCGCCTCCGGGTCCTCCCCCTGCCCCTCCCCTGCCACCGCCGCTGCCGCCGCTGCCGCCGCCGCCGCCGCCGTCTCCGTCTCCGCCGCCGCCGTCGTGTCCGCTTCAAGAACGGCGAGATCGTGACCGCTCAAGTATCCGCTCACGACGGCGTCCAACGCCACGTCCGTCACGGTCGCGGCGACGCCCGCCTCCTCGAGGTTGCGCTCGATCTCACCGACGTCGACGGCGACGGCGGTGGGATCCACGAGGATTACCACGGTCCACTTGGGTTTCTTCATCGCGGAGATCCGCTCCGCGAAACACATCACAGTGTCGGCCCCATTGAGCTGCATCGCGGCCAGTGTCATTTCACACGCGGCCATCTCGCTCATGGCTGCCACGCTCGCCGCCCTGAACTTCACGTGCTTAAAGCCCGCTCGTTAGGGCCGTAGCAGATATTGACCGCCAGGTCATCGACACACAGACATTGCCCGCCACGTCATCAACACACAACAGATATCGCCCGCCACATCATCGACACGCATACATTGCAGACATAAATTTCCCGCCACGTCATCGACACACAGATATTGCCTCTCACGTCATCGACACACATATATTGCACACATATATTGCCCGCCAAGTCATCGACACACAGATATTGCATGTCACGTCATCGACACACATTCTGAATCCGAATCCTCATGCGTTGAGAGTCGAATCGCATCCAATGTCGCTGACGTGGCGAGCAATATCTGGCAAGGCCTACCGCCATCGCCAGGTTGGCGGCGGTCTCGGCAACCTTGGCTTGTCTCTTGTCGGAAATCTTCGCCACGACTCTGCCGCGCGTCGCCGCGGCTTTCATCCTCGCGGCCGCCGCCGTGGTCCTCGCCACCGCCCAGGGCCTGGTAGGTCCGAACAAGGGCCGGTAAAGTGACCTCAGAATTTACCAGTGAACAGACTGTAAAAGTACTTTAGGGTTTAGGGTTTAGGGTTCAGGTCTTAGGGCTTTATTTTAACGAGGCGACCCCCCTGATACCACCCTAATACCACCCTAATATACATACATACCCCTCTTAACTGGTTAATTCTGAGGTTACTTCACCTGGCCTTTCTCAGACCTACCTGGCCATTCGTCCACTTTTCGGCTCAACGTTGTTTGTGGGATACGCTAGGTGGAGTCATAGTCCGTGAGTCAGAGGCGAAATCGGCTCAAGTTGAGCTGAAAAGCGGACAGTGGGCAGCCCTTGCCGCCGCCGCCTGCTCCTTCAGTGTCATCGGCGGCAGCAATCCCTCGACGTAGTGGCGCAAGACGAAATTGATAGCAAATTTTGAAAGTGGTTGCCTCGTGTATTAGTTTCAAGCGCTGAGACTGAGACCAGGCGCTTTCAACACGGGCTTCATCTGGGTTCAAGCGGTTCAGCGCCCTACCTCGAAGCGGTCGATGAAGGCGAGCGCCGCCGCCGCGCCGCCGCCGCCCAGGTGTAGCGGCGCAACCTGGAACTGAAAGCAACATTTTTTGCAAGCAGCTCATCACACTTTAGTTTCAAGCGCTTAGATCCAGGCGCTTTCAACGTGGAATTTATCTGGTGGTCAAGCTGCACCGCCCTGCCGAGGCAGTCCGTGACACGCGCCGGGTCCGCCAGCGCACGTGCCTCGGGCCCCTCCACCAGCGCCGGCGTCAGCCGCCTGGCGTCCGCCCCCCCCGCTTTCAGCGCCGCCGCGCGCGCGGCGGGGTAAGCGCGCAGCGCCGCCAGCTGTAGCGGCGCACGTTGAAAGTGAAAGCAACGTTTGAAAGCGATTCATCACATTCTAGTTTCAAGCGCTGAAACCAGAAGCGCTTTCAACTCGAGTTTTGATACTGTAGTCAACCTGCATCGCCCTACCGAGCGCGGCGGTGGCGTACTCGCGGCGCAGCGCGGGCAGCGCGGTGTAGCGGCGCAAGTTGAAATTGAAACCAAGGTTTGAAAGCGCTTCATCACATTCTAGTTTCATGCGCTGAAACCAGGCATGCTTTGCTTTCAACACGGGTTTCGATACTGTCATCCTGCACCGCCCTACCGCCGGGGCCAGCGAGGCGGCGTCGCGCGCGGCGGCGGCGGCGAAGAGCTTGCAGCCGGCCGCCACCTCCCGCGGGGGCACGCGCGGCGCGGCGAGCGGGGCGCGGTACACCTGCGCCGCCGCCGCCAGCTCCGCCTCGGCGGCGGCGAGCGCTTCGGCCTTCTCCCTTGCCACCGCCTCCGCCTTCTCCACAATCTTGGGCCCGGACACCTCAAGCTCCTGTTTCGCGCGCCTCCCCTCCGCCACCGCCGCCACGCGCGCCTTCTCTGCGTCCTTCCGCTTGATCTTCTCCACCTCGAGCTTTTTCTCCAGCTCCCCGGCGCGCTTATGCAGCGCCACCCCGGTCAGCCGCGCCGACTCCTCGGGCTGCGCCAACGCCGCCGCCCCGGCACCCGCCATGCCGCCGCCGCCCACGATGCTAGACAGCATGCCGCGGAAGCCGCCTTGCTTTGGCTGCTCCACGTCAGCGGAGTGCTCGCGGCGCCACTCGTTCCACTCCGCCAGCGCCTCCGCCCGCTTATGCTCCGCCGTGCGCACCTCAAGCTCGTGGGACCTCACCTCGAGCTCGTCCCGCGCGCTCGGGTCCGGCGCAGCCTCAAGCGCGCGCTGGCTCTTGGCCTCCGCGTCGGCGCACTTCGTCTCCGCCTCGCGCATCCGCTTTTCCATCTTCTCCACGGCCTTGTGGGCCTTGTCGGCGGCGTCGTACGCCTCCTTCGCCCCGCTCACACGCGCCGTCTCCGCCTCGCGCTCAGCCTCCTCTGTCTTCCCCGCCTCCTCACCCTGATGCACCAGCCGCTTCAAATCCTTCGTCTTGGTGTCGAACGCCTTGCGGGTCTTTTTGAGCTCGTCCAATGCCTTTTGCGCGGGCTTGCGCGCGGCGTCGCGGACCTTCTCCGCCTCCTGCACCTCCTTGCCGCGCGGGACGTCGGCGGGGTCGATGTGGAGGACACGCTCCAATGGCAGGCCGCCGGCGAAGAGCTGGGACAGGCGGGTGCGCACATTGGGGGAGGGCACGCCGTCGAAGAAGGCGGTTCCGACGTGGACGAGGCGGGGGGCGGGGCGCGGCGGGGGGCGGGCACCGCCTCCTCCTCGCCCTCCTCGGGGGCGGGCGCGGGGGAGGCGGTGGCGCGTGGCGCACTGGATGACGCGAGCGGCGGCGTCGCGCGCGGCGAGGTTGGCGTCGTTGTCGGCGTCGCGCCCCGGCCGCACCTTGACGCCGGGGCGGCGCGGGCGGTCGGTGTCGCCGCTCACGTCCGCCGCCGCCTTCTCCAGCCGCGGAGCATCTGGCATCTCCGCCACGACGACGGCGGCGAGCACCGCCGCCGCCGCCGCCGGCTGCTCCGCCACCACCGCCGCCGCGAGGACCCGCCGCGCATCGTCCACGTGCAACGCCCCGTGCGCCCACTCCTGCTCCGCCAGCGCCGCCGCCAGCGCGGCGCCTCCGTCGGCGCCCCCCGCCGCCGCCGCCGCCACCAGCGCCCACAGCCCGCCTTCACACGCCACGCGATCCCCCGCCGCCACCTCCCCGCGCGGCGCCAGCAGTGGCGCCGACAATGTCAGCTTCGCCGTCGCGCGGTGGAGACGGGTCCGGCGCCGGCAGCTGCGGCGGCATACCAATGCTCCGCTGTGGGTGCGGCGGCCGCCACGCCGGCTCCTCTGGCACGCGCAGCAACGACACGCGCTCGCGCCTCTCTAACTTCTCCCTCTCTCGCAGCTTCGCGAGCATTATCGCCTCTTGCTCCGCCGCCGCCATCTCCTCCGCTGTCGCCGCCGCAGTCTCCTCTGCCGTCACCGCCGCTGTCGCCGCCGCCACCTCCCCCTCACCCCCCGCTGCCGGAGGAGCCGTCTCTGCCGCCGCCCCCGCTGCCGCGGCGCCTCCCCCGTTGACGTCTGCCGCTGCCCGGTCGTTGCCCTCCGCGGCGCCGGCATCCATCCGGCCGTACCCATTCCCGATCCCGTGCCCGTTCCCGCGCCCCTGCTCTGCAGCTCGCGGCGGCAACGCGCGGGCGGCGCCAACCGGGAAGTCCACCACAACCGCGCGCCGTTGGGGCTCGGGAACAGCCGTAGTTGCGGGCGTGCCGACCGACCCCTGCATCGAGGAAGCGCCGCCCCGTGCACGTGCAAAGCGCGACGAGCTCGCGGCGGATGAGACGGGGACAGCGACTGGTCGCTGGAGGCGGGCACCTGGAGGTGTTGCTGTGGGCGCGGGAGCACGGGTGCCCCTGGGACGGTATACGGCAGCCGAGGGCTGGTTTGGCTCGCTGGAGGTTGGGGTCGGGGTCGGGGGCGGGGGCGATGGCGGTGGTCGAGGGACAGCTGGGGGTGGGAGATGGGGGGCGGGGGGCGGGGGAGGGCGCGCGCCGCGGATGGGTTGATCCAAGGCAGCAGGTCCCGCCGCGACGAGACCCGACCACTCCGAATCCATCGCGCCGCCGCCCGCCAGCCCCTGCGCTCCCGCTCCTTCGTTGTTCGCTGCGTGTTCTGGCGGTGCTGGCTCGGCGGCGGCACATGGATCCATCAGCGGCGGCGGCAGCGTCTGCGGCGGCAGCGTCCGTGCCGAAAAAGAAGAAGGCGGGGGCGTGTCGGCGGAAGGCAACGTTCCGGACGCCCGAACTTGACGGAACAGCCGCGACAGTGGCGCCGCCGTCTCCACCGCCGGCACCGGCACCGGCGCCGCCGCCGCCGCTGGATCCGGAGCCAGATTCGACGGGTCGAGGAGGTCGGGTAGCCTCGCGGTCGCGGCGTCAGGGAAAGTTGCGCCAGCGCCGCCCCCCGCGTCAGCCGCCGCCGCCCCCGCCCCCGCCGCCGCCGCGGCGGACCAGCGCCGCGCCTCCACGTGGTCCAGCACGGCGATCAGCGCGCCGCCGCCAAGTCCGGTGATCAGAGTTCGTACGTCTCACATGTGTTTGCAGTCTCAACACCAATCGATGATAGCCAGTATGGTCCATGTAAGATGTGATCAATCTAACACCCGGCCGGGGGGGGTGCCCACCCTACCGGCGATACAGCCCGTCGCACCCTCCACGGCTACCGCGGCGAGCTGAACGATTGCCTCCACCGCCGCCGATTGGTCCACGAGGTGCAGCGCCTCCCACGCGTCGACGGCGTTGAAGTCGTCGGGGAGCAGGGCGCCAGTGACGATGGCGTTCGTCAGCGCCGCCTTGACGCCCGCTGAATGTTCCGACAACATGTGTGTCGCGTCGAGTGCGGGACGAATCTCCAGCGCGCCGCCGCTGGGCCCGCGTGCTTCCAGAGCGAGCGCCGCCACCGCCAGCGCCGCCGTGCCGAGCTCGACGAAGACTGTGAACGAGTCTCCGCCCCACCCGCCGCCGTCGACGGCGCGGGTGGAGAGAACCGCGGCGGGACCGTGCGCGGGTCCGAGCGCGTCGCCAAGGTACTTCTCGAGCGCGGCGGATGGCGTTCCTGGGGGCAGACCCAGCACGCGGACGCGCCGCGCGAGCTTCAGCCGATCCAGCAGGGGCTGGCAGGATGCCAATCTGACGGAAAGAAGCTCCTCCTCGGCGCGCCGGCAGGCCTCGCCGAACCCGTCGTCACCCGCGGCTGCCGCCCCCGGCCCCGCCCCCGAGAACCCGCCTGAATGACTCCTCTCCTCCACCAGGGCGAGCCCAGCCTCGGCGCGTCGCCTGGCCCCCTCGGGTCGGGCAGCCGCCAGGTCAAGACGCGCGCCTTCCACTGCGCGAACGTCAGCAGCAAGCTGGCGTCGCCGCCGGACTCCCTCCGAGCCGCGAGCGACGCCACGAACCTCTCCACCATGGCGGCATCGGATCCAGTAGGCGCAAAACTCATCTCAGCCGACGTTTTCCTTGGAGACTGCTGGAGATCCTATTTTTCGCCGAGGCTCCTACGCCCGCGCGGTCCGAGTCATGGTCCGCGTGTGAGGAAACGCGGCGGAGGCAGTGGCATGGCGGTGATACGGTGTGCGCGCACTCGGCCGCCGGCGCTCGCGGCGCCGTTTACTGCGCTGGCCCACGATGAGATAGCCGAAGTCATCGACGAGAGCACGAGTCTCCTAGAGACTCAGCGTGGGCACCCCAAAAACCAAACCCTAACCCTAACCCTAAACCCTAAAAACCCGCTGCGAAGGTTGTCGTTTGGAAACCCAAAGATCATGAGAACGGACGGCCAGCCGGCCCGATCAGGTTGCACAGGAGACTCTCTTCGCTGGCCGCCGACTCTCCACGCATCCCCCGCCGTTCACCATGGTCGTCATGCCGGGGTTCATCCAGTTCTTCATCGACATCGCCACCACCGTTACCGGCGACCTCGTCAGAGGTGCGCCCTGCTCCCAAACCCCCCGCACCAATCGCACATCTCAAGGTTTCTGTAAGACACATCTCTACACGCATTCTAGAGGCCCGGCCTGCCTCCTCCCCCCTCTCCCCTCCTCCCCCCCCGGCTCCCGCCCCGTTCCTCTCCCCCCGCTACTAGACTCATCAACCCCTCCTCAGCCCTCCCACGGGGAGGAGGGAGGAGCGGGGGGGGAGGAGGAATCTTCCCAGTTTACCCACTTTTCCACACGCACATCCGAGAAGGCCAATCCCCCCGCTACTAGACTCGTCGCTGACCCACCGCAAGGGCCGACGCTAAGGCCGACCGTGTCGCGAGTGGCGAAGCCCGCCGTTGCCGTTGCCCCTTGTCGCTGCACGCGTCGCCTCGTGCCCTCGCCGACTTAAAAAAACAGTTTCGGCAACCAATCAAATCAATCAAGCAGGCCTTCTCACCTCCTCCTCCCCCCCTCCTCCAACGCGCCGGTAGAGACCGGCGCGTCGCCCCCAGTGATCTACTTCACCGTCATCGTCTTCCTCATGGCCGTGTTATTCATGTACAAGTGGGTGAACGACATGTCGGCCATCTCCATCATAGAGATACCCATGGACATGGCAGGGGCTTACACTCGTCCACTTCTCAGCTCAACTAAGCCGTGTCTGACACAAGAAAACACCCTACACACCCTACACACCCCCTGACACCCCCTTAACACGGGCTAAACAACCTCTACGCGCCCCCCCTATCCCATACAATGCGCTCAATTTGAGCTGGAGAGGGGATGAGTGTATGCCCCTGGGACATGGCTGCCGGGCAGAAGGAGAACACCGCGTGCTTCATCGAATTCGGCATCAAGGACCGCTTCAAGGCAGGGGCTTACACTCGTCCACTGTTCAGCTCAACTTGAGCGCTTTGTATGGGATGGGGGGTGCACGTAGGGGTTGTGTAGCCCGTGTTAAGGGGGTATCATGGGGTCTTTAGGGTGTGTAGGGTGGCTTTGTGTATCAGACTCGGCTCAAGTTGAGCTGAAAAGTGGACGAGTGTAAGCCCCTGCTTCAAGGACGAGTCCATCGGGCGCGTGGAGTTCGAGCTGTTCGACAAGGTGGTGCGGTGCAGGTTGACCCTATCAAACCCAATTTGAAAGCGCCTGGAACTAAGCGCTTGAAACTGGCGTATGGTGAGCTGGTTTCAAGTTTTGCTTTCAAATTGAAGTTGCGCCGCTACAACAAGGTGGTGCCGAAGACGGCGGCCAACTTCCGCGCGCTGTGCACCGGTGAGGCGGTGCAGGTTGACCCCATCAAACCCAAGTTGAAACCGCCTGGAACCGAGCGCTTGAAGCTAAACCATGGTGTACTGCTTTCAACTCTTGCTTTCAAATTCAACTTGCACCGCTACACACCGGCGAGAAGGGCGACGGCCTCACGGGCAGGGGCTGACACTCGTCCACTTTCAGCTCAACTTGAGCCGTGTCTGACACACAAAAACACCCTACACACCCTACACACCCCCTGACACCCCTTTAACATGGGCTGCACAACCCCTACGCGCACCCCCTATCCCATAAAAAGCGCTCAAGTTGAGCTTAGAAGTGAACAAGTGTAAGCCCCTGCTGACGGGCAAGCCGCTGCACTACAAGGCAGGGCGGTGCAGGTTGACCCTATGAAACCCAAGTTGAAACCGTCTGGAACTAAGCGCTTGAAAGTAACATATGATGGACCGGTTGCAAACTTTGGTTTCAAATTCAATTTGCGGCGCTACAACAAGGGCAGCAAGATCCACCGCATCGTGCCCGGCTTTGTGCTGCAGGGCGGCGACACCAGCGGCCTGGACGGCATGGGGTAGGGCCTGAACCGTTTATTGACTGAGGCCATGCGCTACCCTAAGCATGAACCCTTTCGAGGAGGATTCCAGATTTGTAGATGTGAGTGTGCTCATGTCATTTCATCTTTAGAATCTAGCTAGAATAGCGCGCGTATACTCTGTACTAAGTTAAGCGCTTTGAAGCGCTTTGATAGATAGCCTGGCACAATCTGCGCACACTGTCCTTCGACACGTTTGCCAATCCTCATGTATTGAGTCAAACCTCGCGCCCGCCTGACGTTTATGGCAGTTTGTGGCGGGCCCTAGGCTTGGGGGCGAGAGCATCTACGGGCGCAAGTTTGAGGACGAGTTCGACCACGGGCACGTGAAGCACAGCAAGAGGGCAGGGGCTTACACTCGCTCACTTCAGAGCTCAAATTCAGGACCTCTGGGGCACATCGCTCACGTGAGAGCTGAACTTGCGCACCTTCGGAACTCATCCTCGGGCTAATTTGGGTCATATGGCGGACAAAGTAAGCTTAAGTTGAGCGGAAAGTGGCAAAGTAAGGTCAAGTTGAGCGGAGACGGGAACGAGTGTAAGCCCCTGCAAGAGGGGCTTGCTGTCGATGGCCAACGCGGGGCCGGGCACGAACGGCTCGCAGTTCTTCGTGACCGTGGGCCGGGCCAAGTGGCTGGACGGCAAGCACGTGGTGTTCGGCCAGGTCACCAAGGCAGGTGCTGCGACCTCGTGCCGTGCCAGTCACTGTCCGCTCATAGTGCACCCTCCTGCCACATAGACCCGATATCATCCTGCCTGTTTGCTCATAGTGTACACGTGTAGGAGTGTACCCTCCGGCCTCATAGGCCCGGCATCATCCTGACTGTTTGCTCATAGAGTACCCGTGTACCCTCCTGCCTCATATGACCGGCATCATCCTGACTGTTCGCTCATAGTGTACCAGCGAACGCCCCCTGACTGAACCCTAAACCCTAAACCTTGAGTTTGAGAGTACGCTGCGGGCATGATGTGACGGGCGCTACCCTGCGGGGATGGAGCACTGCCAGGTTAAACCCTAAACCCTAAACCTGCGGGTATGATGTGACGGGCGCTACGCTGCGGGGATGGAGCACTGCACGTGGATCGAGATGAACTGCGGGAGCATAGTGGGGATGCCGCTGCAGAACGTCATCATCCGGGACTGCGGCGAAATTGGGGGCACCGGCGAGGGCAAGAAAGTGAAGTGAGGCTCTCAGGATCTAAATGAAGGTCCGTCTAGTGCCTAGTCTGTAAAGCGTACTACATATCGTATCTCGTACTACCCGGAGTAGCAGGCGTTTGGTGATTTTCACCAAGAGTCATTTGACTTTTGGCCAAATCACCAAACTCCAGCTGACAGAAGTTACTAGCCCACAGACTAGGCACTAGCGAGGGTCACGAAAGGTGACATGGCAACCGTTCACCCGAATCTGCGGCCCCACCCTAGGGCGCTTCAGTCGGGCTTCCCACTGAGGGTTTCAGCTGATGGTCTGTTATAAAGTCCTTTTTTGTTGCGAGTCTATCGATATAAATGACATGCTAGGTCTCGTATAGACACACATAACTAACTTGGGACTCGTCTAATGAGCTCCCGCCCCGCTCCGCTATATCACAACTTGATGGGCTTGCACTCGAAGCGCATGGGCTGCGGGTCGTAGCGCCCGCCCAGCGCCAGCGCCAACGCGTGGTGCTCCGCCACGAACCAGGCCAGCGGCAGCGTTGCCTCAACGCCGCACAGCGCCGAGGTGAGCGCCGCCGCCGCGCGCCGCGACGCCGCCGTGCAGGGGCTTACACTCGTTCACCTTCCAGCTCAACGTAAGCGCTTTTTGTGGGACAAGGGGTGTTGAGGGGCTATTTATGGGGTATTCATAGCGGGGGTAGAGGGGGTGTATAGGGCTTTAGGGTGTGTTTTGAGTGTCAGAAACAGCTAAGGTTGAGCTGAGATGTGGACGAGTTTAAGCCCTGCCGCCGTGCCGTCGTCGGCCGCGCCCTCGGTCGTCGGCGGCGGGCGCAAGAGCCGCGCGAGCGTGGAGTGCAGTATGACGTCATCCGCGACAATCTGCTTCACCGGAGCCCTCCGAAGCGGGTCGAGGAAAGCTATGGTCGCCACGTAATGACAGTTAAACTCAGTGTCGGACCGACATGTCACCCTAATCCCCCCGAAATCAAGGGTCTATTTACTCAGGGATGGCGACCCGGTCGGACTGTCAGCGAGTGGGCGGGTGGGAATTTCGAAATGGACAGTTCTGATTGGTCGACCGGGATTCGATACCAGATCCGACACTGCGTTTAATTCAACAACGATGTGGTGTGAGTTAAGGTCATCACGCGGCGAGCATGAGTACGACGTGGACGTGGCGAGCAGGTTGACTTGTGCCTACATCGGGAGGGCGCCCCGAAGCCGCCGCCGCAGGTCCGCTGGTTCCGTGCCCCCCTTGACGTTCCACAAAGCCATGACCACCCCCGTGGGTGTCACCACAACGCGTTCAATGACAGCGCGGATGGGGCACGACGCCCTGGCCACGACCCGGATCGCCGCCGCCTCGCCCGCGGCCTCGCCCGCCGACCAGGGGCCAACACTCGTCCACTTTTGGCTCAGAGTAAGCGCTTTCTGTGGGATAGGGGGTGCATCGAGGGAGTGTTTAGAGGTTGTTTTGCGGGTGCTGAGAAGGTGTCGGGAGGTCTTGGGGGGTGTAGAGGGTGTATTTCGTGTCAGATACGGCTCAGGTTGAGCTGAAAAGTGGACGAGTGTAAGCCCCTGCCGCCGACGCCGCGTGTGCCTCCAGGTGGTGGCTGGCGTGGAACATCGAGAAGTGGTAGATGGCCGGATCCTGATACCACACCGAGTCGCCGTGTCCGCTGACAGCGCCCCCCGTCGGACAGGGGCGAGTAAATTTCGCTCGCCACCTCACAGGATGCCATTGCCATTTGTGTAACAAACGCTCGCCAATAGCGCCCCCCACATAATAGGATGACTTCAACCGGATAAAAGAAGGCCAGTAAATGGTGCCCTTCAAGTCATAGCTTTGACGTTTATGACAAAACAAGTGAAGATATGACTGATATCAACTGAAATCTCAATCATCATATTGATATTTACTGATTTGTGATTGGTCAAGAGGACGACTTTGACCCTCGACCAATCACAAATCAGTAAATATCAACGGATATCAGTTGATATCATCTGATATCAGTCATAGCGTCACTTGTTCTGTCATACCTCTTGCAAACAAATAATTAATTTGCGTTAGATGACGCGGCAAGCATGAATTGCGGAGCGCCTACCGTGGGAGGAAATTCGCTGTCGAGGATGCGTTTTGCGGTGTGGTGCATGCGGGCGGCGGCGGAGGCGGCGGCCGGCAGCCAGGGGATTACACTCTGTCCAGATCTCAGCTCAACTTGAGCAGTGTCTGTCACAAGAAAGCACTCTACACACCCTAAACACCCCATTAACACGGGCTACACAATCCCTACTCGCACCCCCTATCCCATACAAAGCGCTCTAGTTGAGCTGAAAAGTGGACGAGGTAAGCCCCTGCCGGCAGCGGCAGCACCACGGCGCGCACGGGTATCTCCAGAGGTTCCAGCCTGGCGGCAGGGGCTTACACTCGTCCACTTTTCAGCTCAACGTAAACGCTTTCTGTGGGATAGGGGGTGCACTTATGGGTTGCTCAGGGGATGTTTGCGAGGCATCAGGGGATTATTAGGGGGTGCCTAGGGTGCAATTTGTGCCAGAAACGGCTCAAGGTGAGCTGAAAAGTGGACGAGTGTAAGCCCCTGCCTGGCTGTGGCGCGCCCGCTGTTCCGGTCGAACTGGAACAGTTTGGACAGGCCCATACCCTGGGACCAGGGGCTTACACTCGTTCACTTTTCAGCTCAACTTGAGCCGTGCCTGACACACACAACACCCTACACACCCTAAAGACCCCCTAACACCCCCTTAACATGGGCTACACAACCCCTACGCGCAGCCCCTATCCCATCAAAAGCGCTCAAGTTGAGCTGAGAAGTGAAAGAGTGTAAGCCCCTGCCTGGGACATTGTGCCGCCTTTGAACACCGTCAGTCCCTGGGTGCCCAGCCCACTTGCAAATTTGCCGTACAGTTGGGAGCGCGCCAGGGTGGTGCCGTTGCCCATGGGCAGGGGCTTACCCTCGTCCACTTTTCGGCTCAACGGAAGCGCTTTCTGTGGGATAGGGGGTGCATGTAGGGGTCGTTCAGGGGGGGTGTAGGTGGTCTTAGGGGTTCTTGTGGGGTGCTTAGGGTTCATTTTGTGTCAGAAGCGGCTCAAGGTTGAGCTGAAAAGTGAACGAGTGTGAGCCCCTGCCCATGGGCAGCACTGCGGCCAGCTCCGCCTGACACCGCAGCGGCAGCGCATCCGCCGCCCACCAGGGGCTTACACTCGTCCACTTTGCAGCTCAACTTGAGCCGTTTCTGAAATGAAAGCACACCCTGCACACCCCCTAATACACCCTGACACCCCTTAAACACCCCCTCAATGCACCCCCTCAATGCACCCCCTATCCCACACAAAGTGCTCACGTTGAGCTGAGAAGTGGACGAGTGAAAGCCCCTGCCGCCCACTCTGAGTGCAGCGCGGGGTCCAGCTGTGCCGCGCGCGTACGCCGCGACCGCCAACCAACAGGGCCCTCCACACATCGCTCGCCTCTTCATAGGATGCTTTGAATCGAGCAAGATGGGCGGGAAATGCGATGGCTTGGCATATATTGCTCGCCTCGTCGTCGTCACAGGTTGCCATCTAACTCAGTCGACGAGGCTTGCAAATGCGTTTGATGACGTGGCAGTCACGGGAAGCATCGGACAGGCCGTACCGCGCGCCCAGGCGCTTGTTGGGCTGCGTGCTCCAGATGAGGCCCACCAGCAGGGGCTTTCACTCGTCCACTTCTCAGCTGAACCTGAGCCGTTTCTGACACAAAATACACCCTGAACACCCCCTGATGCTCCTTAATACCCCCTGGCACCTCCTAAACACCCTCTACACAATCCCTAAATACACCCCTATCCTACAGAATGCGATTAAGTTGAGCCGAACAGTGGACGAGTGTAAGCCCCTGCCCACCAGCAGCAGCAGGATGCCGAGGCGAGCCAGCGCGCGCCGCCGCTTCGGCGACATCGCTCCCGTGCGCGGCGACCGCATGCTTCACCTCCCCCCGTCGTCCCCCCCCGGGCTCCCCCGCGCGTGACAGCTGGCCGACCACGACGGTTCAACTCCCCCGTCCCCCCCCGCGCGTGACAGCTGGCCGACCACGACGGTTCACCTCCCCCTGTCCCAACCTGCGCGCTCCCCCGCGCGTAACAGTTGGCCGACCACGACGGAGCCGGCGCAGTCCAGCCGTGCAAAGGCAGCTCGTTCGATTGCGTGTGTACGTAAGTACAGCTATATATGGATGGGAATCGGGAGGGCTGGGGTTGGGGGTGGGGGCTGGGGACTGGCGGCTGGGGCGGGGCCTGGCTAGCTCGGGTTGGATGGTGGGGTGGGAGGGTGGGTTAGGATGGATGGTGAAAGGGTTTGCTATTTGCGATTGCGGTTTAGGGGGGACGGATTGGTTTGCTATTTGCGTTTGGAGGCTTTGGGGGCGGGCGGGTCGGGTAGGTGCGCCTTGAGCCAGGGGCTTACACTCGTCAACTTTTCAGCTCAACTTGAGCGCTTTGTATGGGATAGGGGGTGCGCGTAGGGGTTGTGTAGCCCGTGTTGAGGGGGTATTAGGGGGGATTTAAGGGTGCGTAGGGTGTTTTACTGCGTCAGATATGGTTCAAATTGAGCTCACAGGTGCAGGAGTGTAAGCCACTGCCTGGAGCTCGGCCGGGAGCTGCTCCGTCCGCAGGATGGTGCGCAGGGGCGGCGCCGCGCTCTGCCGCACCCTAGTGCCTCACCCTCACTGCTCGCCACGTCGCAAACACGCGCTGTTAACCCTGGCTTCTTCAGTTACTGAGTCACAAGGCGTCATCGCCTCACGTACCGTGCTCGCCACGTCGTGAACATGCACTTTTAAACCTGGTTTCTTGAGTTTCCAGGCGTCATCTGACGTGGCAAGCACGAGCGACCACCATCCATCCAGCACCGCGACGAACCGCCACGAGCGATATCTGCCAGGCCCTACCGCAGCGCTACTCCGTCCACGGTGCCTGTCAGCTCGTACACGGGCGCGCCGGACGGCGCGAGGCCCGACAGGCGCTCGGTACCCACGCGTGCGACTGTCTGCGCGAGCAGCGTGGCCGCCTCGCCGCTCACCAGGGGCTTACACTCGTTCACTTCTCAGCTCAACTTATGCCGTTTCTGACACAAAATGCACCCTAGACCCCCCCTCATACCCCCCTAAGGCCATCTACCCCGCCCCTAAACAACCCCTGAACGCACCCCCTATCCCACAGAAAGCACTGAAGTTGAGCCGAAAAATGGACGAGTGCAAGCCCCTGCCGCTCACGCGGTAGTCCTCCGCGGCAAGTAGCTTGTCAAGCTCCTGCGGAGGTGGAACAACGTATCCAGGGGCTTACACTCGTCCACTTCTCAGCTCAACTTGAGCCGTGTCTGACACAAGAAAACACCCTACACACCCTAAACACCCCGTAAATACGGGCCACACAACCCCTGCGCGCACCCCCAATCCCACACAAAGCGCTCAAGTTGAGCTGAGAAGTGGACGAGTGTAAGCCCCTGAGGTGGAGCAACGTATCCGATAGTCGCAGTGAACATAAGCGAGGAGCGGAGGCCGAGGCCTCGGAGGGTACCGCCATCCTGTAGCGGGGTCGGCAGGTTCGGAGCGACTCGCCCGGCGGCGGCGGGGTTCGGGCGGGGGTGTCGGGAGTTGCGTGGCGGGGAAGAGGCGAGGGGCCATACGCGAGGGGAGGCGGCGGGAGTCGGCCGCGCACATTCCACCACTCCAAGCAACCCTAGAATTGAGAATGTGGAGAAAAGGTTGTACCACGGCTGGCCAACGGAGGGGATTGGAGACGGGTGGCGACCCTTGGCGCACCTTGTCGAGACCCTTGGCCGACGGCGGCGTCACGGCGGCGTGAACCTGCGGCTTGACCGCGACGGCGGGGGGCTGCATCCCTCTCGCACGAAGCCGCTTTGGGGGGGGGGCAATGCGGAAGTCGCGGCGTCACTGCGTCTTCCTGGTGAAACTGTTGTAGGGGGTATTTAGGGGGTATTTAGGGGATATTTGGGGGTTGGGATTATGGCAGGGCCGGGCGTAAACTCGGCACCCACACCGCACCGCAAGAGCGCCGCTTGAGTTGGGTTAACGGCGGCGCGTGCACCGACTTCCGCCGACACCACCCCGCGCGGCCACTCCCCGGGCCTTCCCGCCGTAAGACAGCGTGCGCGCGATACGCCCCCCGAGGGCGCGCCCGGCTTGCGAACGGGCCTTCCCACCCGAACGGGCGCTCTCATCCAGTCGGAGCTCCGCACACAAACGGGCCTTCACGTCCGAACGGGCCTTCTCAGCCGAACGTGCGATCTCATCCAGGCGGTGGACCTCCTCGTAGGGCCCGACAGACATCGCTCGCCACGTCATACAGCGCATGGTGAGCCTTCGTTTCTTAAATTAACTGGCATCCTACGACGTGGCGAGCAACTCCTTGAGATCATCATGACTTACCTCCTCGTCGACAGTGATAGTGTCACCCTGCCCGTCGTGTTGCTGCTCGCGCGCGGGCGCGGCTACGAACGTCACACCTGAAAGATGGACGTCAATCAGGCGGACGAGGGTGTGCTCTGGGTCTGGCGGGCGAGGTGCCCCGAGCTGCGCGCGTTGTGGAACGACAACGAGCCCGTGACGGCGTGGGAGGGAGTCACCTTTGGCGAGGTGAGCTGCGCGTCCCAAGATGACGACGACGATGATAGTGACGATGCAGTTTCGGTCGATAACATTGAGTCCCATGGCTTTAACAGCGATGCGGGGCGGGTGGTGGGTATCAAGCTGGAGAGGAAAGGGTTGACGGGCGACGTGCCGGCGGCGCTCGGGGGGCTCACCGCCCTGACGAGCTTGCACCTCTACGGGAACAGGCTGACGAGCGTGCCGGCGGCGCTCGGGAGGCTCACCGCGCTGACGTGGTTGCACCTCGGCTATAACGACCTCACGAGCGTGCCGGCGGAGCTGGGGGGGCTCACCGCGCTGAGGACCTTGCGGCTTGCCATGAACCGGCTGACGAGCGTGCCGGCGGCGCTCGGGGGGCTCACCGCGCTGACGGGGTTGCGGCTTGCCGGAAACCAGCTGACGAGCGTGCCGGAGGAGTTCGGGGGACTCACCGCGCTGACGTCTTTGAGCCTTAACGAGAATCAATTGACGAGCGTGCCGGCGGCGCTCGGGGCGCTGACAGCGCTGACGGGTCTAGACCTCAGCAAGAACCAGCTGACGAGCGTGCCGGCGGAGCTCGGGGGGCTCACCTTGCTGGAAGCGTTGGACCTCGAAGGGAACCAGCTAACGAGCGTGCCGGCGGAGTGGGAGGTGGGTGGGACGTTGGAGTTCAACGGCTGCGACATCTTGCGATAGAATTACTCTTCGGAGGTCCTAGCTAAGAGGTTTCCCAGTATTTGTGAGAGAGGTGCAAACATAATGCGACGGAAGAGGGTGAAGAGGGCTGTGTTACGATGCGACCGAGGATTTCCGTGATTCAGATTCAGCGGGCCGGAGGGACTTTCAATTATGGATAGGATTTATCACAGACTTCGTACAGTGAAACCGAATTAGACGGAGGCGTTCACCGAATACGGAGAGGCCTGAGGCGGCGGCGGCGAGATACGCTGTTCACTCCGCAACTCACAACTCATCATGCCCCCTTCGCAACATGAAGAGCATCTCGACAATCTGGCGTCCCAAATGTGGATGGTTTCGCGGCCGTCCAGGAGGGCGCCGTGTCGGCGTCGTCGCCCCCGTGCCATACCGCCTCGGTCGGCTTACCGGCATCGGCCGGCCACCTTGGCGTCGCCGACCGCGCAGGCTGCGGTCCTCTCAAAACCGACCGCACCATCACCCATTACTCCAACTTGTCATGCTGTTGAGAAGTTTCAATCCGATACAGTCTGACACTCTGACAGCAACTCTATCTCTGGGCCAGCGCAGCGCACTAGCGCAACGCCCAACCCACGCAAGGCCACACCACTCACGATGTCGTTGATTGAAACCCTAAACCCTAAACCAGGTGTCCCTAAACCCTAAAACTTAAAACCCTAAAAACCCGAAACCCTAAACCCTTCAGCCAATGAACGGCGGCGGCCAAAAAAGTAGTGATGCCCACAACGTCACTCACGGCGGCGTGCAGGCAGCGGCCACACGACGCACTCGGCTAACAGAGCCTACGCTGACATCGTTTCGTTGTCAACAGGCGGCGGCGTGACTGCGCTGCGGCACTCCACAACTCATTTGAGGCGCCGCACAGTAGGGGCAGGGGCAGGGGCGGCGGCGGCATCCGAGGCAGGCACCTGGGCAGCAAGAGCGCAAGGGCGGCGGCGGCGGGGGTGCGGGTGGTGAGGAAAGGACACACCCGGGTGGACAAAGGACGCGTCCTGCGCTTCGCAACGCGCGAGCTTTCGTCGCCCACTCTTCCGCCATGGCCGAGCGCACCGCCGATGGCACGTATCGCAAACTCCCCGTCAAGCAGTATGCGCCGCGCACGATCCGCGAAACCGCGGAGGGTCGGTACTGGAAGGCGTACAAGGCAGGGCCTCACATCTTGCCTGAGCTCAACTAGTGTTGGCCACCGTCTGCGGGTGCATCTCGTCTGCCGTCCTCTCCCCCGCGTCCGCCAGATCCGCCCACCCCGACGGCGGCACCTCCGCTTCCTCCGCGTCCAGCTCGCCCAACGCGTTGAGCAAGCTGATGTCCGAGAATCCACTCCCATCACGAGTAGCTCCATCCGTCGGAGGTGCTCAAGTTAATCACAGTTGAGCTGAAAGGAACGACCGGAAGGCCCTGGCCCAAGGCGCCGTCGCTGTTGCAGCAGGTGGCGCAGGTGACGTGCGTCAACTTCGCGGACGTGTACCCGTACAACCTGGCGGCCACGAGCAGCGCGCGCGTCACAGTGTACAACAGCACCTCGCGGCGCGTCAACAAAACCTTTGCGCGCTTCAAGGCAGGGGCTTACACTCGTCCACTTCTCAGCTCAACTTGAGCGCTTTTTATTGGATAGGGGGTGCGCAAAGGGGTCGTGTAGCTCATGTTAAGGGGGTGTTAGGGTGTGTTTAGGGTGTATAGGGTGTTTTTGTGTGTCAGACACGGCTCAAGTTGAGCTGAGAAGTGAACGAGTGTAAGCCCCTGCTTCAAGGACGTGGCGTACAGCGGCGTGCTGCGCAGCGACGGACGCGCCATGGTGGTCGGCAGGGGCGTACACTCGCCCAATTTTCAGCTCAACTTGAGCGCTTTCTATGGGATAGGGGGTGCGCGGAGGGGTTGGGTAGCCCGCATTAAGGGGGTGTTAGGGGGTGTTTTGGTTGTGCAGGGTGTTTTCTTGTGACAACCACGGCTCCAGTTGAGCTGAAAAGTGAACGAGTGTAAGCCCCTGGTGGTCGGCGGACAGCAGGGCATGGTGCAGCTCTTCGACATGGCCAGCCGCAGCATCCTTCGGGTAGGACCCGGCCCGGCAGATACTCTTCGCCACGTCATCTTATGCCGTTCGACGCAAGAAACGAGGGATCAAAATGCGTTTGGTGACGTGGCTTCGCAATATCCGCCGGTCCCTGCCTTGGGAAGTTCACGCTGCACACGCGCGCCGTACGAGCCGTGAAGTTCGGGCCGCAGAATTATAGCGTGCTGGGATCGGCGTCGGACGACGGCACGGTGCGCATCTGGGACGTGGCCGTGGGGGCGTGCACGCGCCGCCACGACGGGCATTCCGACTATGTGCGATCCGTGGAGGGCCACCCCACGGCACGGGCTTACACTCGTCCACTTCTCGGCTCAACTTAAGCGCTTTCTGCGGGATAGGGGGTACATTCAGGTGTTGTCTATGGGGTGTGTAGGGTGTGTCAGGGGGTATTAGGGGGTGTCCAGGGTGATTTCTTTGTGAGAAGCGACTCAGGCTGAGCTCAAAAGTGGACGAGTGTGAGCCCCTGCCCGACGGCCACGGACACCTGGGCGTCGGGCTCTTACGACCACACCGTGAAGCTCTGGGACAATCGCGACGGGTCCCGTGACGCGGCGCTAACGCTGGACCACGGGTGCCCGGTGGAGGACATCGCGTGGCTCCCCAGCGGCTCCCTCATGGCAGGGGGGCTATGGAGACCTAAACCCTAAACCCTAAACCCTAAACAAGCTCTCGATCGATGTTTAATCGACGAACCGACTCCGCTCGTCTGTGTGAGCAGTGACCCTCGAGGTACAGTAAGACATGCTCCGATCTCGGTCGAGTGCTTATTTTCAATGACTCTCCCTGCTGGTCTCCGTTGGCGGGCAGGATGTGTGCATCTGGGACATCCTGGGAGGTGGCAAGCTGCTGCAGCGGCTGCGGTGCCACCAGAAGACCATCATGACGTGCTTCGTGGCAGGGGCTTACACTCGTCCACTCTTCAGCTCAATTTAAGCGCCTTCTATGTGACAGGGGGTGCAGTTAGCGGTTGTTTCGGGGGTATTTAGGGGGTGGTAGGAGGTGTTTTGGGTGCTTAGGGTGTGCTTTTGTGTCAGAAACGGCTCAAGTTGAGCTGAAAAGTGGACGAGTGTAAGCCCCTGCTTTGTGGCGGCGGACGGGGGCCCGCCGCCGGTGCTGGACGAGTCGGGCGGCGGCGGCTTCGCGCGCGGGGCCATGGCGCGCACCGCGCCGCGCCTCCTCACGGGCTCGCTCGACGGCAGGGCACCCTGAACCCGAAGCCCTGAACCCTAAACCCTAAACCCTAAACCCTGAACCCTAAACCCTGAACCCTAAACCTGGGCACGTGTTACCCCGCGTGTCACCACATCAGTACTCGCACGTGGTGGTTTCAGGTGAGGTCTCAGGTGAGCTTTCAGGCGAGGCTTCACGGACGAAACAGCGCCGCAGTTATGCAGAAAAGGGAACAATTGGCCAGACTAAACGGCGCCGCAGTTGAGGTGAAGAGGTAACGAGTGGGTGGGCCCTGGTCGACGGTCACTTGAAGGTGCACGAGCTGGATAGCTTCAATGTGACGCACTCCGCCAAGTACCCGGGGCCCGTGATGGCGTGTGCCATGTCGCCGGACGGCAACGCGCTGGCCGTGGGAACCGCCAACAAGCTGCTTTCCATCCGCCGCCGGAGCAAGCCGCGAAGTTCGCTATTGGATAATCCCGGTGGCGGCGGTGGAAGCGGGGGAGGCGTGGGTGGTGGATTTCCGGTCGGGCGGAGTAAAAAGGGGCCGAGGCGGCTGGACGCGGGGAGCTACATGTATTTCATCCGCGGGCAAAACGAGAAGGCGGCGGAGGCAGGGGCTTACACTCGTCCACTTTTCAGCTTAACTTGAGCCATGACTGTCACAAGAACACACCGTACACACCCTAAACACCCCCTTAACACGGGCTACACGACCCCTACGCCCACCCCCTATCCCATACAAAGCGCTCAAGTTGAGCTGAACAGTCGACGAGTGTAAGCCCCTGGGCGGAGGGCGACGCCAGGGTGCTGCGGCGCCGCCGCGCGCGCCTGGCGCCGCACGGTCGGGCCTTTCACAGGATGCGTGCTCGTCACAATAAACTCTCGTGTATGCTCTCGTATGTTGGCGTCAAGTCGCATCATTGACGTGGCGTGGCGTGCTCATCACTCGATGCTCATCACTCAATGCTCATCACTCAACGCGCATCACTGACCCTAAACCCTCAACCCTAAACCATAAACCCTCAACCATAAACCATAAACCATAAACCATAAACCATAAACCATAAACCATAAACCATAAACCATAAACCATAAACCATAAACCCTAAACCCTAACCCCTAAACCCTAAACCCTAACCCTACTGTCCCTACTTGACGACCACGCGCTGCGGCGGTTCCGGTACAGCGAGGCGCTGGACGCCGCGCTGGGCGGGGGGCGCGCGGAGGTGGTGGGCAGGGGCTTACACTCGTTCACTTTTCAGCTCAGTTTCAGCCGTGTCTGACACACAAAAACACCCTACACACCATAAACACCCCCCTTAACACGGGCTACACAATCCCTACGCGCACCCCCTATCCCATTAAAAGCGCTCATGTTGAGCTGAGAAGTGAACGAGTGTACGCCCCTGGTGGTGGGCGCCGTGATGGAGGAGATCGGGCGGCGGGGGGGGCTGCGCGCCGCGCTGGCCGGCCGCGACGACACCGCCCTGGCGCCCGTGCTCAAGTTCATCACCCGCCACGTGTCGCAGCCGCGGTGGGGCCTTGCAACCCTAAACCCTCAACCCCAAATCCTAAACCCTAAACCCTAAAGCCTAAAGCCTGGACCCTAAACCCCAAGCTCATCACCCACCACGTGTCGCAGCCGCGTTGGGGCCTCGCTCATATTGATGTGATGTGATGCCTCAAGAAACGAGGGTTGAAGTTGCGTTGGTTGACGCGGCCGCTGCTCGCATCGTCTGCCGGGCCCTGCTCCTCGGCACACGCAGCAGCTGTTGGGGGTGCTGGCGCGCGTGTTGGATATTTACGGCGGGTCGGTCGGAGCGTCCCCGTCGGTGGACGGCGCGCTGCGGCTCATCCGGGAGCGGGTTGCGGCGGAGCTGCGGCAGGGGCTTACACTCGTTCACTTTTCAGCTCAACTTGAGCCGTGTGTGGCACACAAAACCACCCTACACACCTTAAACACCCCCTAACACCCCCTTCACACTGGCTACAAAACCCCTACGCGCACCCCCTATCCCATGCAAAGCGCTCAAGTTGAGCCGAGAAGTGGACGAGTGTAAGCCCCTGAACTGCGGCTGCAGGATGAGCTGGCGCGCTTGTCCGGGGTGGCGGCAGGGGCTTACACTCGTCCACTTTTTGGCTCAACCTAAGCCGTTTTGGTCACACCTACATGTGTCCCCCTGTCTAATAGACTGGGGAAAAATCATGCGCCCAAACGTATCCCACAAAATGTGCGTACGTTGAGCAGAATAGTTGACGAGTTTAAGCCCCTGGGTGGCGGCGCCGCTGCTGGCGGCGGGGCAGCACGCGGCGGCGGCGGCGGCGGCCGCGGCGGGGGGGGCGCACTAGGCGGCAGCAGAGGCAGCAGCGGGGACAGCAGCGGGGGCGGGGGCGGGCGCAGGGGCGTACTAGATACTAGTACTCGTAGAGAGTAAAGGTTTCTCCTGATTATTAAACGCGATATTATTACAACACAAAGAACCCGCTCCCTTCGCAGTGGCGCCCCCACCGCTACCTGTAGTGCCACTGCTATTGCTGTCGCGAAGGAAAGCTTTGAAGCAAGGCGTGACAACGCGTATATGAATCATCATGTACATAAGGCGCACGTCTGGAACATTCACCCAAAGGTTCTGCGCGCTTGATCCAGCGGAGGTGAACTGCGATGGCAGCGTCGAAAATGAGATACTCGCGCATCCTACTGAGGCCGGCCAACTGGGTGGGGTCATACAACATTTGCGGCCGCTTGTAAGCTTGGGCTGTGCTGAAATGTGTTTATAGCTTTTATATACTTGCCAGTGTTGGGTCTGGCCGGACTTTTCCCCCGACCGCCCGACCGAGGGACGGAATTCAAAAATATGAAAAATCGACTTGTTAAGTAGGAACATGTGGGATCTCCCCACCAGACACACACACCCCATAGCGCGCTCTCCAATTCGTCGCGGATCTGCGAGTCGCTACCGCCATGGTGCAGCGGACCATAGCGTCGTTCTTCACCCTGCCCAAGCCTCCCCCCGCCGCCGCGAACCCCGCGGCTGCTGCTGACGAAGTTCTGAGGGATGCCTCCAACTCCAAGAAAAGACAAGAAGCGGAAGCGACTCCCGCGACTCCCGCCGCCGCCGCCCCCGCCGCCAAAGCTGCGCGCACGGCTCCTACAGCCGCCACCGTCGGCGGCGGCGGCAGCTCCGGCGCGAAAGCCGCGCGCCCCCGCGCTCCCCGCCCTTTCGCCAAGGGAGCGGACGTCCAAAGCATCGACAAGGCCGAGTACAACGACGCGGCCCTGGAGTTCTGCACCGTGGATGGCAAAGACCACCTGCTGTGCGCCGAGGCAGGGGCTTACACTCGTCCACTTTTCAGCTCAACCTGAGCCGTTCCTGACCCAAAATACACCCTGAACACCCTCCACCAACCCCTGACACCTCTTAAACACTCCCTAAGCAACCCTTAAATGCACCCCCATCCAACAGAAAGCGCTTACGCTGAGCCGAAAAGTGGACGAGTGAAAGCCCCTGCGCCGAGGCGTGGGCGTGCAACGACCTCACCAAGCCCGCCGGCGGGGCCTCATTCGCACACGCGTTCCATTCTCACCTCAACTGTCCGCTGTCTCAGCCGCACACACTCGCCGCATCCCCAACCTGGCCTGACACGGCGTCCTGACTATTTGCTCCTTGTGTACCCGTACACAGTCGCCGCCTCCTCCTCCCGGGCCTGACACGGCGTCTCCCCACGGGATGCGGCGAGTGTGCACAGTAGCTGTGATTCCCCTCCTGCAGCCGCTAAAGCCATCCCCACTTCGTGCCTCGAAGATGCTTAGACTCTATAGCTGGTGTATATTACGGCCCTGCCACGCGGCAAGTGGTGGATGCCACCGGCGGAATCCCTCGGAGCTCCCAAGTTAAGCTTCGACGGGGGACGCTTCAAGGCAGGGGCTTACACTCGTCCACTCTTCAGCTCAACTTGAGCCGTGTCTGACACATATAAACACCCTACTCACCCCTGACACCCCCTAACACCCCCTTAACACGGGCGTACATAACCCCTCAGCGCACCCCCTATCCCATAGACATCGCTCAAGTTGAGCTGAGAAGTGAACGAGTGTAAGCCCCTGGTTCAAGGTCATCCAGGGCACACGTGGGCTCGTGGTGTGCGCGGACGGCGGCGTGCTGCGCTGCCACCGTGTTCCCGACATCGGGGACGCGCCCCTGGTAAGGCGGTGCAGGTTGACCCTATCAAACCCACGTTCAAACCGCCTGGAACTAGACTCTAAGCGCTTGAAACTAAAATGTGGAGAAATTGGTTTCAAATTCTGGTTTCAAATTCAACTTGCGGCGCTTCACCCTGGCCAGCCTATGCCTGAAGCACAACCAGCGGTCTGAGGAGTGCGGGTGCCACTGCCACACCTTCATGAACCAGGACGCTGTCATCGGCAGGGGCTTACACTCGTCCACTTTTCAGCTCAACTTGAGCGCCTTGTATGGGATAGGGGGTGAGCGTAGGGATTGTGTAGCCCATGTTAAGGGGGTGTTAGGGGGTGTTTAGGGTGTACGGTGCTTTTGTGTGTCAGACACAGCTCAAGTTGAGCTGAAAAGTGAACGAGCGTAAGCCCCTGGTCATCGGTATGGCGTCGTACCCCGCGCCGGCGCCGCGCCTCGTCGCGGGGGTGGACGTCCACGCGCACGCGCCCAACCTCATGGTGACCACCAAGGGAGGGGCGCTCAAGCTCATCCGCGTGGAGGACGCCGCGGAGGAGGACGACAGTGTATTTCTCTTGGTAGGGCTTGACCAGGGGCTTACACTCATCCACTTTTCAGCTCAACTTGAGCCGTGTCTGACACACAAAAACACCTCACACACCGTAAATACCCCCTAACACCCCCCCTAACACGGGCTACAAAACCCCTACGCGCACCCCCTATCCCAAAAAAAACGCTCAAGTTGAGCTGAGAAGTGAACGAGGTTAAGCCCCTGGGCTTACGCTACTGTGTGATTGTTTGTGTGTATTCGAAAGATCAGCAAGCACACCAAGCCTCACCCAGAACAACTGTGGGGCCAGTTCCCTTTTCAGCTCGACACAAGCTAGCCTTCATAGCTGTGGGTCTGTCCCTGAAAGCACACGAGTCATTCCAACCTCATACCTCGAAGCGTTCAGGTGACGTACCGGGAGGTGCATCGAATGTGCTCAAGTTGAGCTGAAAAGGAAACTCGCGTGCTAGTAAGGCCCTGTCTCTTGGACCGGATATCCGGGGCCGAGGCCGGGGCCGGGGTAGGGCGGTGCAGGTTGACCCTATCAAACCCACGTTGAAAGCGCCTGGAACTAAGCGCTTGAAACTAACGTGTGATGTACTGCTTTCAACTCCTACTTTGAAATTCAACTTGCGCCGCTACGCCGGGGCCGGGGCGGGCGGGGTGGCGATGACGCTGGTGGGTAGCGTGCTGCTGACAGCGGGGGTGTTCCAGCACGCGTTCCCCACGGGGGACTACGGCAGCCGCCTCGGGTAGGGCACGCTGATACTTGTCTCCCCTAAACTAACCCACTAAGCACTAGCCCCTTAACTAGCTCCTGAACTAGCTTAAATTAGCCTAGTTTGAACCCCCCTGGTTTACTAATCCACTGCAGTCCCCAATACCAACCCACTAACCCACTAACCACTAACCCCTAAACTAGCTTATGCTAGCTTAGTGTAAACCCCCCTATCGCCAGCACTAACTCAGTTCGACAAGCATAGGCATGCTAGATGTTGCTCGCCACGTCATGGGATGCCACGTGATTGAATACATGAGGTTTTGAAATGCGCTGGATGATGTGGCGAGCGACATATGGCGGGCCCTAGGCTGGGGCCGTGCGTGCTGTGGCGGAACCCGGAGGACGACTCCGCGCACGTCGAGGCGGCACACGTCATGGCGACGCAGGCGGCGGCGGCGGCGGCGGAGGGGGCGGCGGCGGAAGGGGCGGCGGCGGAGAGCGCGGCGGCAGAGGGGGCAGGGGCGGCGGCGGAGGCGGGGGCGATGGCGAGCGAGGCGGCGGCGGCGGCGGCGGTGAAGAACATGGCGGGAAGGTGGGCGGCGGTGACGGCGGCGGTGACGTCCTCCGTCAACGGCCAGCTGTGCTTCATCCGCGTCACCCCGTCAGCAACCTCAACCACCTCAACCACCTCAACCACTGCATCCGCCGCCGCCCCGTCCTCCTTCGCCGCCGCCTCCGCCGCCCCGTCCTCCCCTCCGTGTGACGCCGAGCTGCGCCGCACGGTGACGCCGCACCTCCCGCGCCAGGGCGGCAAGAGGCACGGCAGCTCCACCCACAGCCTGGCGCTGTGGCAGTCCGCCCCGGGAGGCGCCGCCGCCGTCAGCGTGGGCTCCGACGGCAACATCGCCGTGACGCACTTCGTGGCCGGCGGCGCCGGCAACGGCGACGGGCGGAACCATGACACCGCGTGGCAGGGCCGGCCAGATATTGGGAGTCAGCGTCGTGGAGTGTCATTCAACCCGAGAAACGAGGTTTCAAAAGGCGTGGCAATTACATGGTGGGCAACGGGCCTCGCAGATGTTGGATTCGCCACGGTACAGTACCGTTCAACTCAAGAACTGAGGGTTCAAAATGCGTGTCGATGATGTGGCGAGCAATATCTGGCAGACTCTGGCGCGTGGCAGTGCGTGGCCCGCGCCGGGTCCGCGGCGCACATGCTGGCCGTGTGCCCGCGCACCGGCCTGGCCGTCACGGTAGGGCGGCGCAGGTTGACCCTATGAAACCCAAGTTGAAACCGCCGGAAATCAAGCACTTGAAACTGAAATGTGATGATCTTGGTTTCAAATTTTGCTTTCAAATTCAACGTGTGCCGCTACGTCACGGCGTCACAAGACGAGGACGAGGTGCACGTGTGGGACCTGGCGGCGGAGGACCAGGGTCGGCTGCGCAAGGTGCGGCTGGGCGACGCGGGGCGGCCGAAGAAGGGCGGCGGGTGGTACAAGAGTCAGTTCACGATGATGGGGGTCGCCATCGGCGGCGGCGGGCGGCTGCTGGCGGCGTCCAACAGCAACCGGGGCGACACCGCCGTGCTGCACATGGTGCGGGGCCGCTGACATTTTTACTTATTCTCTAAGTCTAATCCTAGCTTCAGATGTAACGCCCTCCGGCCCACTGACCCGCAAACACAGAACTCTTCGGTCGCACCGCAGCACAACACTCCTCCGTCGCATCACATTTGCATCTCTCCCACAAATACCGGAACACCTCCCACGACCGCCGCCGAGTGATCCTACCGCGCGATGTCACACCCGCTCTTCTCCAAGGAACAGCCCACCCCCCACTCCAGCGGCACGCTCGTCAGCTGGTTTCCGCTGAGCATCAGCGTCCTCAACGCGGTGAGCCTCCCGAGCGCCAACGGCACACTCGTCAGCTGGTTTCCGCTGAGGGACAGGAAGTGAAGCGAGGTGAGGGCCCCGAGCTCCTCCGGCACGCTCGTCAGCTGGTTCTCGCTCATGTACAACTTCTCAAGCGCCGCCTCCCACCAGGGGCCTACACTCGTCCACTTTTCGGCTTAACTTGAGCGCTTTTAATGGGATAGGGGGTGCGCGTAAGGGTTGTGTAGCCCGTGTCAAGGGGTTGCTATGGGGTGTTTAGCGTGTGTAGGGTGTTTTCTTGTGACAAACACGGCTCAAGTTGAGCTGAGAAGTGAGCGAGTGTCAGCCCCTGCCAGGTTCCCGATCTCCGCGGGCACGCTGGTCAGCCGATTGTCGTGTAGCCACAACACAGGGGCTTACACTCGACCACTTTTCAGCTCAACTTGAGGGCTTTGTATGGGATCATCGGTGCACGTAGCAGTTCTGTAGTCCGGTTTAGGGGGTGTTCAGGGTGTGTAGGGTGTTTTCTGGTGTCAGACACGGCTCAAGTTCAGCTGAGAGGTGGACGAATGTAAGCCCCTGCCACAACACCGTCAGCGCAGTCAGACCCCCCAGCTCCGCCGGTACGCTCGTCAGCCGGTTCCCACTGAGCCGCAACGCCGTGAGGTTCCTGAGCCCCCCGAGCTGCGCCGGCACGCTCGTCAGCTGGTTACCGAAAAAGTTCGCCTCCGTCAGCGCGGTTAGCCCCCCAATGTAGCGCCGCACGTCAAAATTGATAGCAAAGTTTCTGCACGGTTCACATCCGGAGAGCGAGCGCGTCAACCGGGGGTCAAACCGTGGTCAACCTGCATCGCCCTACCCCGAGCGCCGCCGGCACGCTGGTCATCTGGTTCCCGTTGAGGACCAACGACTTGAGCGCGGTGAGCCCCCCGAGCGCCGCCGGCACATCGCCCGATAAGTCCTCGCCCACCAGCTCGATCTTCACCACCCGCCCCGCAGCAGGGGCTTACACTCGTCCACATTTCAGCTCAACTTGAGCGCTTTGCATGGGATAGGTGGTGCGCGTAGGGATTGTGTAGATCGTGTTAAGGGGGTGTTAGGCGGTGTGTAGGGTGTGTAGGGTGTATAGGGTGTTTTCTTGTGTCCGACACGGCTCAAGTTGAGCTGAGAAGTGGACGAGTGTGAGCCCCTGCCCCGCATCCGCGCCGCCCGCCTTGCCGATGGTGACCCCCTTCCACTTCGTCACGGGCTCCTGCTCGTTCCACAGCGCGCGCAGCTTGGAGTGCTTCCCCCGCCAGACCCAGAGAGCGCCCGCGTCCGAATCGTTGACGCTCACGCGGGCCGTCATCTCAGGTGCCAAGCCGGGCGCGCCTTGGGGGCGTGTTGAGCGCGGCGAAGGCTGGGACGGACGGGTCCGGGCTCCGGGGGGTGGCCGCGCGGGGTGCTCTCGACGCAAGCCGGTTAAGCGGCGACGAAAAAACGGTGCGGGTGGGATATGTGGAGCGTGCGCGATTGCTTGCTAAGGTTGGTGCGACGTGGTGCACGTGGCGCCGCTACCCAATGCGAGCACGACGCAGTGGATGGTTCACCTGTCGGTCGCGCGTTCACTTAGTTTGTCGGTTGCTTGCTAAGACACTAAAAGGCCGCTAAAAGGCCGCTGTTTCAGCCGATTTAATCAACCGATCAACCGATCAACCGATCAACCGATTTGATCATGAACCGATGACGACGGAATTATTCGGTGTAGGGTTTAGGGTTTAGGGTTTAGGGTTTAAAGTCCTACTACTTATTTCTCCAAGGATTTCACCCTACGCGCCGCGAGCTATTTTTTCCAGCCTTCTCCTTCGTCCTCACGAGTACAGAAGAGAAGTACAAAAAGCGACCAATGACAGAAGCCAGATTGAAAAATCAATTGAGGAATCGGGGGAGTCAGCGCCGCCCCCTTTGGTTTGCGCCCCC
>Ga0307489_10000244_pt1 | contig 31338 bp, 56 predicted proteins | sample SB12metaG_FD_202247 | JGI IMG/M metagenome (GOLD analysis project Ga0307489, IMG submission 202247) | Sea-ice brine microbial communities from Beaufort Sea near Barrow, Alaska, United States - SB 1.2 | ecosystem: Environmental > Aquatic > Marine > Coastal | place: USA: Alaska | collected... | reverse complement strand
AGCAAAGCAAAGCAAAGGAAAGCAAAGTAAAGCAAAGCGGCGAGGCGAGAAACCCTACCTTGGACTTGTCGATCTCCATCGCCTTGCGCTTCATGACGTCCTTGGTGTCGTTGATCTTGCTCTGGATGATCATCTTGTGCAGCTTCTCCTCGTGGCTCTCCATCTCCGTGAACGTCTTCACCTGCAGCAGCGTGATGTTCTCCTTGTGCCAGGGGCTTACACTCGTCCACTTCTCAGCTCAACCTGAGCCGTATCTGACACGAAATACACCCTTTACACCCCCCAACACCTCTCAAACACCCGCGAAACAACCCCTAAACAATCCCTGAAAGCATCCCCTATCCCACAGAATGCGCTCAAGTTGAGTCGAAAAGTGGACGAGTGTAAGCCCCTGCCTTATGCCCGAGTGAGATGACCTCGTCAAAGGCGAAGATCAGGTCGAAGGCGTTGCGCGAGATCCCCTCCTCGTCCGTCTGCTGCTGCGTGTACTCGGGCAACACCCACCAGACGGGTCAGTGAGAACAAGCACTTCGCATTTAGACCAATGTCAGAGCATAACTTACCTTCAGGGTGAACGCTCGTGCTCATACAGACGCGCGGACTCGTTTCGTTGGAACACGAAATCTGCCGAGTGCTTGTTCTCAAAAACAGTCGAAACGGGGGTTGACTCGACTGGCTGATAAGTAACACCGCGCTCACTCGTGTATGGAGGGCCTGAGAGTACCGGGTACTGTACACCCCCAGCCCCCCTGCCTTGGACAGCAAGCGCAGCGTGTCCAGGTCCTCCAGGATGTTGGACTGCTTGTTGGTCACCAGCAGCAGGTACATGGCGCCCTGGTCCAGCGGCTGGTACACGTACCGCACGTTCTCCGTCTCCACGTACGTGTGCTGCTTGCCGGTGCCCACCAGCTTGGGGAACGCCGCGAGCAGGCCCTCGATGCGGATGCGCGTCATGGGCACGAACTGCCGCGACACCAGGGCTGTTGGGGCGGACGAGTTGACGGTGGGGGGAGGAGGTTCAGATTGTGGTGAGAGGGACGTGGGGGACGTGGGTGCATGAGCCTCCCCTTCCCCGCGCGCATGGTTTCGTGCGGCTGGATACGGGTAGGGTCGGTCGGCGCACCTTTGCCGCCCTTGGTCACCACCGACGCCGCGAGGACAACCTGCGTGAACGGGGGTTGGGAAGACACAACAGAGGTCAGTTGGCTCACGAGAGGATTCAGAAGGGGCAACGGAGTACGAGGGCCCAGGGAGAGTGTGGAGAAGGAGGAGTGTGCGAGCAGGAGTGAGTGCGTGACGAGGAGAAAGGAGGAAGAGGAATGAGGAAGGGATGGAGAGTGGGGGAGGATGGAGGAGGAGGAGGTGGAGGAGGAGGAGGAGGAGGGGGGAGGAGGAGCAGGAGGAAGCGAGAGGTGGTTGGTGAGAATCTCGGCACGAATGCGAACTAGGAGGTGCCCGCGGTTCGCGAGCGCTCCCCGGAAACATAGTGTGGCGCGCTACGCGTGGTGTTAAACCTGGGTTTGATTGGTTCGGCGCGTACCATGATGCGTGAAGTAGCTACTAACGCTAAGCGACTGCACGATCGCGTGCGCCGTTTGCCGCCGCGTAAACTGCAGCGCCCGCCGTGGGGAAGCAAGTCGACTCAAACTTGCATGCAATCTATAGCTTCTATACCAGATCAGCGGTGGCGATGGCGCGTGGCGGGGCACCATCCAGATCTGGTATTCTGGTTTTCTCGGCCATTTTTTGCGTGCTACAACTTACGTGGCCGCCCTCGCACTATCTACGCGGCGGCGAGGTGCCAGTCGACCTGCGCACGCCGCTACTGCGTCAAAGATGGCGGCCGTGTTGGTTACCGGCGGCTGTTTTCTGCGCCCCCCCGCGCAGGCGGCGGCGGCGGGCGGGAGGGAGCGCGCGCCTCCCTCTCGGGCGGGGGCGAGGCTTGCGAAGAAAACGACACGCCGACCACCGAGTCGGTTGCGGCTGCAGGCCATCACAGACAGGAATGCGGAGAGGTGCGTGCGCGCGCTCGATTCCCGCGCGATGCAAATCGCGGAGCCCATCGCACGACCGCGCCCCGGTTGTGTCTCGCGCACAAAGCGACTCGTAACTGCGGCAAATATTCTTGGGCACACTTCTGTGACCCTTGATTTGCCTCGAAGCGTCATTTTTTCGCCGTGGCCGCTTCCACGCGCTGCGCACAGTGCGCGCCGACGCACATACGCAGCGCAGCACGGAGCAAGTCCCTCGACCAACTGGTTCAAATCGCTTACGAACAGGCGCGGGCGGCGAATACCCGGGCACTTTTGTGACGTCAGTCCAGCGATCCTTGGATTGCTTCGAATCGTCGACACTGGAGCCGTCGCGTACGGCGGCCACGGCCGCTTGTGCACACGCGCCGCGCTCCATCCTGGTCTCTCCCTCGGGTATCGGGAATGTGCTCCGGGCTCTGAATTGGTGGTTTCTGCTGCGACCTGAGATGCGAGAGAACTCCCAGCTCGCTGCGTATGAGGCAACTATCTGAAGCAACTGTCCCTCCCCCTTCCCTGTGTGAGCAGCGAGGCTTTGCAGAGGAGTTTAGATTCCCAGGCCGGCGGGGATGGGGAGGCTTCTCCAGACGGCCCCGTCACTGTGTACGAGTCAGGTCGGCGGACGACGGCGGGGCGGCGGGGCGAGGCGGTCGAGGAGGGGTCGTTGGACGGCTCCGGCGATTCGATGGCGGAGCTGTTTAACGATTGGGGCACAAGGCAGGCGTGGGAGACGTGGGATGACGAACCTGTGGACAGGCGCGAAACGGAGGATCAAGACCCGTCGAAGAGTTACAGCACAAAGTCGTCCAAGTCTAAGTCCAAGGACACGGTGAAGAAGAAGTCGAGCGACCTCCTGGGGTACATCATGAGCCAGCCGCTGCGGGACGACTTGCTGATCGCGTTCAACGAGAAGGACAAAAAGGCGGCCAAGGAGCAGGAGGCCAGGGAGAAGGTAGGGCCTGCTGCTAGATGTTGCAGATGTCTCGCCACGTCATCGACATGCATTCTGACCGCACATTGCCTGAGTTAAATTGCATCCTATGACGTGGCGAGCAATATCCGGCCGGCCCTTGGAGAAGGCGGCGAGGAAAGCGGCAGAGGCGAAGAAAGCCAAGGCGACACCGGTAGGGACGAGCAAATCATGCCCGCCACGTCATCAACATCCACCGACACGCAGTGTAAACCATCGTTTCTAGAGTCAAACGGCATCCTATGACGCGGCGAGCTATAGCTGTCAGACCCTAGGCTCCGTCGGCGTCGGCGGCGGCGGCGGCGGCGAGCTCAGCGCCGGGGATTCCCAGAAAGGCGGCGGAGTGGGGGAGCGCCGCGCCGAGCGAGCCGACGCTGTGGGAGCAGCTGAATGAAGCGCGCCAGACTCAGGCGGCGCGATGGTTTCTGCGCTTCTTGATCATCCCGACCATCATCAGCCGCTCCGCGTCATTCTTCGCCATCGAGCCCTACCTGTTGCACCGCTTCGAGGCAGGGGCTTACACTGGTTCACTTCTCAGCTCAACTTGAGCGCTTTTTATGGGATAGGGGGTGCGCGTGGGGATTGTGTAACCCGTGTTGAGGGGGAGTCACGGGGTGCTAATGGTATGTAGGGTGTTATTGTGTGTCAGACACGGCTCAAGTTGAGCTGAAAAGTGAACGAGTGTAAGCCCCTGCTTCGAGGCGGAAACCTCTGAGCAGATCCTGCCCGAGGAGGTCCGCGAGGTTCTCATCGAAGGCAGGGGCTTACACTCGTTCACGTTAAAGCTCAACTTGAGCAACTCCAGGACACATTTATGGGTTAAGTCGGGTTACACGGTGGACAGGAGAGCTCAAGTTGAGCTGAAATCGGAACGAGTGTAAGCCCCTGATCGAAGGTGCGGAGCGGGTTGAGAAGAAACTCGAGTACGAGATCATGATGGGGCGCGCGCCGGACGTGGGCGTCCAGGGCGTCAAGGAGCAGGCGCGGGCATGGGCGGCGGAGGAGGAAGGGCCTGCCAGACGTTGCTCGCCACGTCGTCCAACGCGTTTCGAACCCTCGTGGTAAATACTGCTCGCCACGTCATCCAACGTATTTTGAGCCCTCGTTTCTTGAGTCACACGACATCCTCTATGACGTGGCGAGAATTATCTGGCAGACCCTAGGAGCAGGAGGCGACGTTAAGCAAGCACCAACTCGTGGTGGACGCCAACCGGTATCAGGCAGAGGGGGTCTTGAAAATAACCACTCCATCGACGCTGAATGTCCTCCTCCTCCTCCTCCGCACGTATGTATGAGCATTCACCCTGAAGGTAAATCATGAGTCATGCTCTGATCGCGGATCGAATGCGAGTTCTCAATGACCCTCCTGCCGGGACGCGGTGTTCTTTGCCGCGTTCGGTATCGTGGCAGGGGGGTCATTGAGAACAAGCACTCGACCGACGGCGAATCAACGAATCGCGTCCGCACGTCCGTATGAGCAGTCACCCTGGAAGATGAGTCGTGAGTCGTGATCTGATCTCGATTCGAGTGCGGGGTATCAAACTGGTTAAGCTCACCATGTAAAGCGTCTTAAGGCTCGATGACAATTATAAAAAACAAAATAAAAGTGTGTGGTATCAATGACCCTGCTGGCAGGCGGCGCAGGACAGCGGGGCGCTGAAGCGCATGTTCACGTACAGCAAGGTAGGGCCGTACAGGTTGACCCTATCAATCCCAAGTTGAAACCGCCTGGAACTAAGCGCTTGAAACTGGAACATGGTGGACTGCTTTCAGATTTTGGTTTAAAATTCAATTTGCGCCAGTACAGCAAGGACAGCTTCTTCGCAATGGAGCCGGCGAGCCAGGCGTTCATCCTGCTGCTGGTGTCGGACGTGCTGGTGGGTTACCACTCGGCGGACGGGTGGCAGACGGTGCTCAAGGAGGTGGGCGGTCACTACGGCGTCAAGGACCAGGAGGAGGCCATCTCCGTCTTCGTGGCCGTTGTGCCTGTCGCAGGGCCTGATGCATATTGTTGCCGCCCACGTCCTCCACACGCATTTTGAATCCTCTTGATTTACCTGGCCTTGGGATCCGCTGCATTGTGAATCCGCACTTGTTGAGTCTGGGGTAATGAATAATCCCCGTGTAATTCAGTGGCATCCTATGATGTGGCGAATATTCTCCGCCAGGCCCTCACAATCATTTATCGTTTTGAGCCCTCGTTGCTTGAGTTACACGGCTTCCTTTGACGCGTTCCTTGCAATATCTGCTAGGCCGTAGCCCGGGGGTGTGGACGTGCTGTTCAAGTTCTGGGTCTTCAAGTACCTGCGCATGTTGTCGCCCAGCACGCAGATCATCCTCGACGACATCGACCGCCACTGACCGTCAGTCGCCGGGAGGGGCGAGGGCCGCTGGGCTGGCAGGCGTTTCTCGCATCACACACTTTGACGGAAGGCCCCGCGAGCTCACAATATCCGAAATTATTCTTTCATGGAGCATTTCCATTATAGATTCAACAGTGCGTGTGAACGTACCTTTAGCAGTTTAGAGGACCAATGATAGTGCACCCAGACTGGAGTACTCCTCGCGACAGCTACCTAGGTCACAGAGGTCACAGAGGTCGAAGACTGAAACAGTGTCTGACTGTGTAGTGTGTGGGGAATAACCCATCATTAGACAGTGCTGCTACTGGTAACGATTAGACTGTGGTATCAACAACTACCAACTCTTATTTATTTAAAACAAACTCCAACTCGTCGCACGATCAACGCAACCGTGCGACTCAACACACATATTCACACACACACGCCACTGACACTGACACCGGCACTGACCTCTTCAAGCGTGTACCGGCACTCACTCACTCACGGGCATCTGGGCAGAATGTCCAGCGCCACCCGCTGCACACCCGGGTAGTCCGCCTGCGTGTGCACCACCTCCACCCAGGGGCTTATACTCTTCCATTATTCGGCTCAACCTAAGCGCCTTCTGTGGGATAGGGGGTGCAATCAGGGATTGTTTAGGAGGTGGCAGGGGGTATTAAGGAGTATCAGGGAGTGTTCAGGGTGTGTTTTGTGTCAGAAACGGTTCAGGTTGAGCTGAGAAGTGGGCGAGTGTAAGCCCCTGCCTCCAGCCTGTCCTCCCCACTCGGCCCGCCGCCCCGCCGCCGCCGCAGCACCTGCCACGGGCCCGGGTAACACCGGAACAGCACCGCCGGATTGGACCCCAGGAGGTAGGAGCAGAGGATCGTGCTCGCCGCGTCATAGGATGTCATTCACTGTTTGGTCTGTCCGCTTGAAACGGCGGATGGAATTCGTGAAACATGCGAGCGCCTTGCGAGCGCCTTACGAGCGCCATGTCCGCGCCTTGGGGCTTGACGTACGTTGGTGACAGAAAATAAAAATAACGGTAATTGGGCCCCACAAGTTCAGCATTAGACAGACCCAAAACACGAGGGTTCACGGCATGATGGACGACGCAGATCCGCATATCGTGGACCCCGGCAACGCGATTAATGACAATGACGCGGCTCCGCATTCAGTGGAGCCCTGCCTTGAAGTTATGTATGAAGTAGATGCCCTCGAACTGCTTGGCGAACTCGCGCACGGGGCCCATCTCACCCGCGTTCCAAAACGGCGGGTAGTAGTTGGACCGGCTCCGCTCCAGCTCCCCGTTGCACACCACTACCGGCCGCGCGCCGCGCGCCGCCCCGTCCCCTCTCGCGCCCGCCGCCCCGTCCCCGCTCCCGCCGCCACCCGCCGCTGCCCTCTTGCCCCGCTGACGCTCACCGTCAAACAGCTCCAACGTACGCACCAGCTCGGAGATGTTGCCCGACGGGCAGGGGCTTACACTCGTCCACTTTTGGGCTCAACGTAAGCGCTTTCTATGGGATAGGGGGTGCATTCAGGGGTTGTTTAAGGGGTGTTTAGAAGGGGTGTTTAGGGGTGGTGTAGGGGGCGTCAGGGGGTGTTAGGGAGTGTCTAGGGTGTATCCTGTGTCAGAAACGGCTCAGGTTGAGCTGAAAAGTGGGCGAGGGTAAGCCCCTGCCGACGGGTACGCCACCACAAATGCGGTGTCGTCCCGCTTCACCGCGCGCTGCGTCACCGACACGCGCTTATTCATTATTTTATCCAACCCCGAGACCGAGAAGAAGTCGGGGTCGTCGATGTAGTCCGCCCGCCCGGGGAAGTCCGCGAACATGGCGCGCGTCTGCGTTTGCTCCGGCGGCCGGATGCTAGGGCCTGGCAGATATTGCTCCATACGTCATCAACACGCATTTTAAACCCTCGTTTTGTTGAATCGCATGACTCCTATGACTTGGCGAGCAAGCATGCCAGGCCTCGTTTCTTGAGCTGCATGACATCCTATGACGGGGCGAGCAATACATGCCAGGCCGCGAGGATGCAACATGTGTGCGGATGACGTCGCGGGAAATCTCTGGCAGGCCGTGCCGGATGCTGTCCGGGGTGGCCGCCGCACCGGTCAAGGCCAGCGTCATCTCCGTGGGGTCCGGGAAAAACACTCTCGTGGTCTTCGCGGTTTTGTTGCGCTCGAACTGGGAGCAAATCCCGCGGAGGTGCGCCACCGTGAGGTTGTTCTCCGTGTTGCCTTCACAGTCGCCCGGAACGGTCTCCAGCCCCGCCTGTGAGGAAGTGTCATGGGGGTCGACGACGTGAGTGTGGATATTGGATAAGCGCGGATAGGACGATGTGAGTTTGGATATGATATTGGATGTGTTCGGTTTGGATGTGATACGAGCGGAGAGCCACGGACCGGCGGGAACTGGATTTCCATGAGCGGCACCGCGTCGTCCAGCGCGGCCTGCAGCGCCTGCTGCGCCTGCCTCACCATCTGCGCCGCAGGGTTCCAACCCACCGCCATACTCTCGGTGTTATCCAACCCATTGCGATATCGAATTTCTTTGGGTGATTTAGATTTAGTGAACACTTTCGCTCTGTTGCTCCTCCCCACCTGATCGTAATCTCTAGGGAAACCTTCCAGCGTCACACCCGCAACCGCCGCCGATACCGTCCTGCGCGTCGCCGCCGCTCCCACACCCCCCCGGCCCCGCCCCGTGCTTTCACCTCGGAGCGGAAGTTGCAGTTGCTGTTGGTGCCTACCGTCTGATTGTTTCTGACGGTGGGAGAGCCTCCGTGCACTGCCGACACAGGGGGCTAAGGCAGCTGCCGAGCACCCAGTCGCCGCCATGATGGAACGACCCGTCCGTCGACCGACGCACGCTGGGGAAAGGCTTCGTGGTGCGGAACCAATGGGAAGGCGACGGCGGGCATCGGCACTGTTCAATTCTCACAGGTTGAGCTTTAGTGGATTGAACCCTAAACCTGACCATTAACCCTAAACCTGAAGTCGATCTGAAATGTAACACCAGTTTTTTGGGGGCTGTGGGGGCTGTGGGGGCAATAGCGCGTCAAAGCACAGACGTGCACCACAGCGCGCTTTACGGAACTTGGGTCTCGTGGCGCAGCTCCAGGTGCGTCCAGGGGCCGCCGCCCTCCCTCCTCCAGGGCTGCAGGGGGGGGACGCACGATTGTCTGCGTTTGGCAGCCCGCGATAAAAAAATGCAATTTTGGGGATAGTCCGCAGCCCGAGGGCTACGTCGCGTCGTGGGGGTTGTGTTGGGGGTGGAATCTTCGACGGTTTGCGTTGCCGGAGGGGGGATGAGAGAGCGTCGTGTTGGGGGGAGGCGCGAAAGGTGGTGGTGGACGTCTCGTCCGTCGCGCCGCCGGGCGCGCGCCCCCTCCTTGTGACTGGGGAGTGGGCAAAAGTTTTGTTTGCCCGGTTCTGCGGCTGGTTGAGCGCGCTCAGTCGAGTGTCTGCTGGCCATTCCGGTCTGGGTCGCCTGCGTCTCGCGCACCGCGTCGCGCGACCGTAGAACACCAAGAGTTCATTGATACAGCACTGACGTGTTCCCCCTCGACCTGCCCCTCCTCGCGCCCGCAGCTCGCAGTTCGCTGCCCCCTCCCCTTGCAGCCATGGGAGTGAACCCAGAGACCCTGCCCCTAGGTGGCAACACCCCTGCCCCCACCCGCCCCCTCAGCTACACCGTCTCGCTCGTACTCGCCGCGCTGCTCGTCGCCAGCGCGGCGCTCAACGTCGCGCAGCTCGCTGGTGTGAGTACCAGCCACCAAACCGCGCGCCTCGGCTTCAGCTACGGCGCCAAGCCGCACACCTTCCAGACCTTGAATGTAGGGCCTCGCAAATCTTGCTCGCCACGTCACAGGATGTGATTCAGGAAACGAGGGCTCAAAACGCGTGTCGATGACGTGGCGACAAACACATGCCAGGCCCTGCTCGGAGGACCCGCGGCGCGACGGGTCGTGCGGCGCCGGCCTAGTGCACGTGTGCATCGACGAGCCCAGCGCCGCCGCCGCCGCGGGCGCCGCCTCCGCCTTGGGCGCGTTCCCGGCCCGCCGCCCCGTCGCGCGCATGGGCGAGGACGCCGCCACCGTCGCGGCGGAGGATGTGGACGGCACGGCTAAGTACATATAACAACGCTCGCCACGCCACGCCATCACATCGTAAACCCTCGTTTATGGTTGGGTTGGATGCCATCCTTTGACGCGGCGTGCAGTATTTTACCTGGCCCACCACGTCACTCACCTTGCTGTTGACCCTCGGTTATTGAGTTAGATGACATTTTATGACGCGGCGGGAGCATCGTTAATATTACGGCCAACCACGTCATTCGCCATGATGTAGACCCTCGTGCATTGAATGAAGTGACATTCGATGACGTGGCGAGAGCACCATTTTATTTTCTTAGCGTTATTTTATTCTCCCGGCCCTGTTATACGGCGTGGACACGTTCAAGGAGGCGGGGGTGGTGCCCGGGGAGGACGCGGAGTTCCCCGCGGAGGGCGGCGCGCGGTACTGCCGCAAGGACACGTGGCTGCTGTCGTGCCTCTTCTACAAGGCGGACATCAGCGATGAGCTCACGGTTGGGCTTGCCAGATATTGCTCGCAGCGTCATCCAACACATTTGAACTCTCGTTTCTTGATTTCATTGGCATCTAGTGACCTTCCCATCAACATCTACCAGGCCTGATGACCGCCGCGTAATCGCCACGTCATCGCCATCTCATCTGCAAGCATCGGAACCCTTGTTTATTGAGTAAAATGGCATTGTATGACGTGGCGAGCAATATCTGGCAGGCCCGAGGTGAGGGACTGGAAGAGCGTGAAGAGCGAGTGCGACCGCGAGGACTCGTGCGACGGGGTCAACAAGTACTGGACCTCGGACCTGTGGCACATCAGCAGCTCGGGCGAGGCGCCAGGGTAGGGACCAGCACACACTGCCCGCCATGTCATCGATGTGCACTTGGAACTATCGACCGTACAAATAGTACAGCCTGTTCTAGGCTAGAAACTAAAGCTCCAGTCTGCTCCCCACTCTTGCGATGTCGTAGAGCTACGTCCATCGACAAGTGGCAGATTGGAGGTCAGCATCGCCTCGATACCTCGTGTATTGAGTTGAATGGCATCTGATGACGTGTTCCGGGCAACGTGTGGTGCGGCCCGGCGCGCGGGTGCGACCAGAACCTGCGCGACGGGAACGGCACGGACGCCAGCGCCTTCTATAAGGAGGCAGGGGATTACACTCGTCCACTTTTCAGCTCAACTCGAGCCGTGTCTGACACACAAAAGCAGCCTACACACCATAAACAACCCCTGACACCCCATCAACACGGGCTACGATCCCTACGCGCACCCCATATCCCATAAACAGCGCTCAAGTTGAGCTGAAGGAGTGTAAGCCCCTACAAGGAGGGCTCGCGTGGCTGGGACATCTACGCGCGCGACGGCACGTGCCACGAGGTGGACGAGTGGGGCAACCCGCTCCCGTGAATGTGCACCCCGTGGACGGGACGGGGCGGGACTGTGAAGTAAGTAACGTGGACGCGCGTGACTGTGGACGATATGGTTGGATGGCGGGCGGGAGAGTGCGCCGGGTTCGATTGATCTTTATTTGTTAATCATTAAGGTGGACCTTTGGGGGGGGGGCGAGAGAGAGCGTGTCTGAACCTTTGAATCGCAAGCGCACACAAACGTTATCTATCAAAGCAGCAAGTGTCGTTGCACAGCACGGCTCAAACTTAAGTTATTTTATACAAGGAGTAGCCCCTTGTTGAACTCAAACATGCTCATCATCAGAACCGCATTCTTCGCGCCCCCCACTTCACTTGCGCTGGAGACGCCTCCACACCCACCCGATCCCGCCTCGCGCCCCCTGGGATCCCGCCTCGCGACATGGCGGCCTCCACGAGGGAGTTGCTGGACCAGCTGATGGGCAGGAGTGTGACAAGTTTTGAAAACATCGTCGGTCTGTGTCCGCGTCTCCGTGTGGCTTTTATTGGAGGACTACGAGTATATCAAGTTCATCCGTAAAAGCGCGTTCAGCTTGCAGTGAGCATTTAGTCTGCCAGCCGGGACGCGTGACGGGATTTTCGATTGCGATCAATCGCTGAAAGGAGGATAATGAATCGGCGCGCCGAAGAGGCGTCCGAGCTGCCGAGCGCCGTTTGTGGGGCTTGTCTTCCGCGCCGCTCAGTTGCCCGAGCGCCTCGGTCGACCCACGCGGTCAACCCAGCCCGCACAACCCAGCATTGTGCGCAGGCTGCCGTCTATCGTTCACCAGCGCGAGCGCCGCACTGGTGCCGCGGCGCGGTGCCGCCCGCCTCCGCAATGGCCCGCGAGCATTCAGAAACGCTCGTGGTGCATGTTGTGCCGGGCGTTGAGGAAGTAGCCAGGATGGTACCGAGCACTCCACCGAAGCAGACCGCGGTGAGCGCTAACGACGTGTTCAAGGTGCAGCACAAGGGCGGCAAGATCTCCCCCGCAAAGTCCGGGACCAGGTCCCCCAGCTACTTCCCCCCGGGCGCCGGCAGCATTTCGCGCGGGCGTATGACCAGCGTGCTCTCGCTCTCAGCGTCTGACCACGCTCTCGGGGCCATTCCGGATGAAGGTAGGGCTCGGCAGATTGTTGGTGCAAAATATCTGGTACGCCCAATTTCGCTGACTCACTCATGAAATGAGGGGTGATTAAACCATCGAAGGTGTTTTGTGTGATTTTGAGCGATTTCTCCCAAGACCCTCGACGACGGTCCGGCTCTGGATGGGGAGGACACTGGTGGACGCTGGGGGGGTGAGAACTTCGCGGAGTTCCGGCGACGAAGCGTGAGGGTCATCGACTCTACCATAGCGCAGCTCACCGCGTTCATCGCGCTGCTGCTCGCGCTCTTCCTCACGGACTGCGTCACCATGGCGTCCGCGCCCGACAGCATCGATACCACCGTCAGCATCACGCTGTGCGTGGTGCTCGCCTACTTTTCTGTCGAGTTTTCCCTCAACTGCGCCTGCCGGGTGGGGACTGAGGGACGGACGGGGACTCCGCGGCATCTATAACGCAATGCTCGCCGCATCATCTGGCATACCGTGAACCCCCGTTTCATGGTTGAGCGACACCCTGTGACGTGGCGAGCAGCATTCACCTGGCCCTGCTCCCAGGACAAGTACCCGTTCAGCTTTTTCTTTTGGATGGTGGGCCCAGCAACAATGCATTGCCCAGTGAATATGAAAACGACAACGCTAACTCCCAACCCCGTCATTCACATCATTACCTCTTTGCTTGAGTTAAGCGGCATCGTGACGCAGCAAGTATCGCAAACCCGGCCCTTCTGCGTCCCCCGGTCCCCGTCATCCACACCATTATAGACCCACGATGCTTGAGTTTAGCAGCATCGTATGACGTGGCGAGCATTGTCTACCCTGCTCTCGTTGAGCTAAGCGGCATCACATGACGTGGCGAGCATGGTTCACCCGGCCCTACCGCGCGGACCTCATCGGCACCTTCTCCATCATCGCCGACATTCCGTGGCTCGCCGAGGGATGGCTCCCCAGCGGCGCTGAGGTCGGGCCGCCACAGCACCCGCCACATCATCCGCCACATCACCCGCCACGTCCTCAACCGTGCATGATGCCCGCCACGCCATGAGATGCCACTTAAATCAACGAGAGCAGGGCAGACAATGCTCGCCACGTCAAACGATGCTGCTTAACTCAAGCAACGTGGGTCTATGATTTTGTATATGACGGAGGCCGGGCGGCGCAGTAGGGCCGGCTTTGAACCCTCGTCTGTAGTTGCGTACTTCTGTTACATGGCATTCTCTGACGTGGCGGGCACCATGTACCCGGCCCTACTTGGAGATCGGCACGACACTGCGTGCGACGCGCGCCGCCAAGATCGGCGCGCACACCGGGCAATTCACGCGCATCTTCCACGTGTTTCCAGTGCTCAAGATGTTCAAGTGGTACAACGTGGTGCGCGACTCCGCGTGGTTCCGCCGCCGCTTCCGCCGCTCCTCCAAGAAGGATGACGACGACGATGACGAGGAGGACGATCTCATCGACGGTAAGGCCTGGCAGATATTACGAGCGCCAGGACGAAAGCTTCGTGCCTCCTTATACACATGCAGCTGTCTCTCCCTACAGGCGGATATTGCTCGCCACGTCTTAGGATGCCGTTTAACTCAATTAACGAGGATTCGTAATGCGTTGGATTATGTGGTAAACATGAACTGTCAGGCCCTAATCGACGGCGGCGGCGACGGCGGCTGGAAGAAAGGCGGCGAACGCGGCAGCGGAGGCGGCGGCGGAGGCGGCGGAGACGGCGGGGGAGGCGGAGGCGGACGGAAATCCACCGTTGGCGGCGGCGGCGGCAGCAAGGGTGGGAAGGGTGGGGACAACAACAGCTCGACGAGCCGCATCGCGCGCAACCTGCAGGACAGCATCAGCCAGAACGTGGCGGTCATCGTCATCGTCACCATCCTCATGGCGCCCCTCCTGTCGCACGAGGTAGGGCGGTGCAGGTTGACCCTATCAAACCCACGTTGAAAGCGCCTGGAACTAAGCGCTTGAAACTAAACTATAATGAACGGCTTTCAATTTTGCTTAAAAAATGCTTTCAGATTCAACTCGCGTCGCTACAATGAGGACGCGTACCTGGCCATCCCGCGCGCGTACCACCACTCCACCAGAGCGGCATGGGGTGACTCGGATGCCACCCCGGCGGCAGGGGCTTACACTCGTCCTTCTCAGCTCAACCTGAGCCGTTTCTGACACAAAATACACCCTGAACACCCCCTGCTACTCCTGAATACCCCCTGACACCTCCCCCACACACCCCATCAACACCCAAAATGCACCCCTACCCCACAGAATGCGCATAAGTTGAGCCGAAAAGTGGACGAGTGTAAGCCCCTGCCCGGCGGATGCCATCGGCCATGGGTTCTACAATTTCTTCGGCGACGCCCGGGACGCCAACCCGTGGGACAAACCGTGGCGCGCCCCCGTGGCGCTCACTGTGGGGGCGCGGTCCTGGGACTGGCTGGCGGAATTTCCCAGGTAGGGCGGTGCAGGTTGACCCTATCAAGCTCACGTTGAAAGCGCTTGGAATTAAGCTCTCAAACTGAAATATGAGGAACTGCTATCAAAATCTGCTTTCGAATTCAACTTGCGCCGCTACACCCAGGAGCCGGCGCAGCAGCGACGTGATGCGCATCGAGAGCGGGAACTGCACCTGGGACGACTCACACCCCGCCCCGACGACGTACACTACGGCCAAGACTAGTCGGTCGCCCAACCTCGCGGCCACTGCCCCGACCGTGTGCGTCATGCTGGAGCTTAACATCGCGCAGGTGAGGCTCGCTGTATTGTACCGGCCACATCATTTGCCACATAGTGTACCGGTGCACGCCACCTCATCCACCACATAGCATACCAGTGCACGCCACGTCATGCACCGCATGGCGTACCGGTGCTCGCCACATCATCCACCACATAGTATACCACCAGTGCTCGCTACGTCATCCACCACATAGTGTACCGGTGCTCGCCACATCATCCACCACATAGTGTACCGGTGCTCGCCACATCGTCCACCACATAGTGTACCGATGCTCGCCATATCATCCGCCTCATCGTGTACGGGTACTCGCCACATCATCCACCACATACTATACCGGTGCTCGCCACGTCATCCACCACATAGCGTACCGGTGCTCGCCGCATCATCCGCCACATAGCGTACCGGTGCTCGCCACGTTATCCACCACATAGTGTACCGGTGCTTGCCACATCATCCACCGCATAGCATACCGGTGCTCGCCATGTCATCCACCACATAGCGTACCGGTGCTCGCCACATCATCCACCACATAGTGTACCGGTGCTTGCCACATCATCCACCCCATAGTGTACCGGTGCTCGCCATGTCATCCACCACATAGCGTACCGATGCTCGCCACATCATTTACCACACAGTGACCGGTGTACCGGTGCTCGCCACATCATCCACCACATAGTGTACAGGTGCTCGCCACATCAGCCACCACACAGTTTACTGGTGCTCGCCACATCATCCACCACATAGTGTACCGGTGCTCGCCACATCATCATCCACATAGTGTGCCGGTGCTCGCCATACCACATAGTGTGCAGGTGCTCGCCACGTCCCCTACTCCCAGGTGAATCACTACACGGCGATGATGAGCATGGGCCTGGTGATCTTTGTCATCCTCGAGCTGATCCTAGTGAGTGCGCTGCTCAACTCCGTCACCACGCGCCTCGTCGTCGCGCCCCTTGGTAGGGCGGTGCAGGTTGAACGAGGAAACCCGTGTTGAAAGCTCCAGGAACCATGCTCTTGAAACTAAGATATGTTAAACGGCATTCAGACTTTGCTTTCAATTTCAACTTGCGCCGCTACACCTTGAGCGCATCTTCTATACCATAAAAGTCAACGCCTCCAAGATCATGGGAGCGTTCGGGCAGTCCACGGAGGACGACGAGGAGGAGGACGACATGGGGGCGATGGAGGCGGCGATTGAGAAGATGTCGCGGCTGGTGAAGCACGTCGCGGGCTCCGGTGCGCAAGGCAACCACATGGCAGGGCAATACCCAAAACCCTCAACCTAAACCCTGAACCCTAAATCCTAGACCTGGCAGGGCAGTGCGCGCTTGAATCTGTTTGGATGTACGCTGAAGGACGCGTTTTCATCATCTGACCCCTACCGTATGTAAGTTCAACGAATATCAAGTCAGTCCATACTCAGGTATGCTTGCGTGCAACATTCGTTTCATTCATACCACTGCTCAGTGCTCACCCTCGAGTGTCGAGCGTCGAAGCTGCTGCATAAATGACGGTGGCCGCATTATCCGCGCGGCGCCCCTGGTCCAAGGTTAACGAGTACGTGAACGACGAGAACGTGGACGACAGCACCCGCGCGTGGCTCATGGTAGGGCGGTGCAGGTTGACCCTGTCGAGCCCACGTTGAAAGCGCCCGGACCTAAGCGCTTGAAATTGAGTTATCATAAAACTGCTTTCATTTTTTGCTTTCAAGGTCAACTTGCGCCGCTTCATCATGGATATGAACGGCGGCAGCAAGGCCGGGTCCGGTGCTGCCGAAGCCAAGAAGGACGTCAGGCCCCTGGTCAGTCGCCGCCTCGACCTGGGCGCCTCTGCGGACGACGCCAGCGGATCGTTGAAAGCAAGCCCCAACCCCAAATCATTGAAACATTCCAGCACGATGCCGGTGAACAAGGTGCGGACCTCCAGTGTCAGCTTCGACGAGAACGACCCCCCGGCAGGGGCTTACACTCGTCTACTTTTCGACTCAACGTAAGCACATTTTGTGGAATACGTTGGGTGCATGATTTTCCCCCAGTCTATTAGACAGGGGGTCACGGGGAGGTCTGACCAAAACGGCTTAGATTGAGCTGAATAGTGGACGAGTGTAAGCCCTTGTCCCCCGGTGCTTCCCTCGGCCACGCAGCGGACCCCGCCGGCCTCGCGGTCCGTTACGCCGATGCGGACGCCCGTTAAATCTGAAGACAAGGAAGGCGACGGCACACCCGGCAAACGCGTGGCGCGCAACAGCCTGGGTGATGAGTACGCCGAGGATGACGAGTTTGACGAGGGCGAGGCGGGGGGGTTATTGAAGCATACATTCGAACGACGTTTAATTGACGAGCCGAGTCGACGCATCTATACGTGCATCCATCCACCGGGGGCTGAGCGAAAGCCTGGTGCCTGCTTATACACGCGGAATTCTCTGTCTCTCTCTTTCTCTGTCTCTGGCAAGCATTATTTTCACCCTGCTGAAGTTGAGTCATGCTCCGACATCAGGGTGAGTGCTTGTTATCGATGACCCTCCTGCGAGGCGCTGCCGCTACGAGCGGGCAAAGAGCTGCAGATGCGGCAGGTTGGGCCTGTCAGATATTGCTCGCCACGTCATAGGATGCCGTTTAACTCAAATATCGTCACAAGAGTTCAACACGCGCAATGTCTGCCAGGCCATTTCCCGCCACGTCAGTCATCCAACGCAATTGAACCCTTGTCTATCATATGACGTGGCGAGCAATATGTGTCCGACCGTAGCGGTAGGCGCAGCAGCGCGCACGGCGGCGGCGGCACTCCGCCGCCGCGGCCGCGTCCAGTGCGTGCGAGAGCGGCATCACGCTGCCCACCGTAGACGCCGCCCTCATCAACACCTGGTAGGGCGGTGCAGGTTGACCCTATCAAACCCACGTTGAAAGCGCCTGGAACTTAGTGCTTGAAACTGGAATATGATGAACTGCTTTCAAGTTTTGCTTTCAAATTCAGCTTGCGCCGCTACAAGCTGGGACTTCGACGTGCTGGTGCTGAGCTCCGAGGAGCTCCGCGCGTACGTCCTGCTCATGTTCGGCAGCCTGGCGCTGCTGCGAGCCGCCGCGCCGGGCCAGGCCGACGCCGCCGCGCCGGAGACTATGGACACCGCGGTAGGGCCTGCTGGATATTGCCCCCCGCCATGTCACCCAACGCATGTTGAACCCTCGTTTATAGAGATTTTGGTATCACAGGATGTGGCGAGCAACATCTTGCCCGCCGCGTCATCCAACGCATGTTGAACCCTCGTTTATAGATTCTTTGGCATCGTAGGACTTGGCGAGCAATATCTGTCAGGCCCTACCTAGCGGAGGGCTTCTGCTCCACGAGCCAACTCTGGAATTTCCTCATCCGCGTGGAAGGCGCCTACCGCAAGAATGCATACCACAACTTCAGCCACGCCGTGGATGTGGCGCACACGGTGTTCCGCTACATCGTGCTGACGGAGCCGCGGACGCACATCACTCAGATTGAGAAGTTCGCCCTGATGGTCGCCGCGCTGAGCCATGACCTGGACCACCCGGGCGTCAACAACGCGTTCCTCGTGAACACCAAGGACCGGCTGGCCACGGTGTACAATGACAGCTCGGCAGGGGCTTACACTCGTCCACTGTTCGGCTCAACTTAAGCGCATTCTGTGGGATAGGGGTGCAATGAGGGGTTGTTTAGGAGGTGTTTAGGAGGTGTCAAGGGGTATTAAGGATTATCAGGGGGTGTTCAGGGTGTATTTTTTGTCAGAAACGGCTCAGGTTGAGCTGAGAAGTGGACGAGTGTAAGCCCCTGCAGCTCGGTGCTGGAGAACAGCCACATCGCGTGCCTGTACAACCTCATCAACACGCGGCAGACGAGGGGCGACCGCCTCGAGCAGCGCCGCGCCCAGGCTAAAAGTCGCAGGGTAGGCCCTGCCACTTATTGCTCGCCACGGCATAGGACGGGGGCCAGGGCGGATGCCTGGTGCCTCCTCATGGACGCGGAAGCATCTCTATCTCCTCTCTCGCCACGTCACAGGATCCCATTTAAATCAATAAACGAGGGTTCAGATGCGTCTCGATGACGCGCCGAGTAAAATATGGCAGGCCCTGGCGCAAGGCATCGGCGGAGCCCGCGGCGCTGAACGGCGACAAACCGGAGGACGAGGATGACGACGATCTGCAGGAGGACGAGGCCAACATCTTCGCGGCGCTGGACGACCCCACGTACCGCGAGGTGCGACGCATCATCATCGCCACGGTGCTGCACACGGTGGGGCGATGCCCTAAACCTTAAACCCTAAACCCTAAACCCTGAACCCCTGAACCCCTAAACCCTAAACCCTAAACTCTAAACTCTAAACTCTAAACTTTTTGACAGCCGTGTCGAAAGCGCCTGTTGCAGCGCTTGAAGCTCAAATGTGATGAACCATTTTCAAACTTTGCTTGGAATCACAATGCGCGGCGCTACGCAGCGGACATGAGCCACCACTTCCGCATGGTGAGCCAGATGGAGGTGTTCCACGAGTTGCACCAGGACGGCATCAAGGCAGGGGCTTACACTCGTCCACGTTTCAGCTCAATCTGAGCCGTTTGGCCACTGACAGACTGACGCCAACCAGCGTATCCCACAGAAAGTGCTGACGTTGAGCTCAAAAAGTGGACGAGAGTAAGCCCCTGCATCAAGGCCAACACACTGCGGGTGAACCGCGGCATCATGGTGGACTGCATATACAACAAGAGCGAGGACCGCACCTTCATGCTGGGCGTCATCCTGCACGCCGCCGACATATCCAACCCTGTGAAGCCGCTGCAGACGTATCAGAAGTGGGCGCGCTGCGTGCTGGAGGCACGGGCTTACACTCGTCCACATCTCAGCTCAACCTTAGCCATTTTTTGTCATTGAAGCCACAGCTAGCGTCCACTTCCCAGCTCAACCTGAGCCGTTTTTGTGACTTTAAACTCACAAACTAGCCTATGCAAAGTACTCACGACAAACTAAAAATTGGAGGCGTGCAGCCCACACAAGGTGCTTACGTTAAGCTGAGAAGTGGACGGGTGTAAGCCCCTGGCTGGAGGAGTTCTTCGCGCAGGGGGAGCAGGAGCGCGCGCGGGGGATGACGGCAGGGGCTTACACTCGTCCACTTTTCGGCTCAACTTAAGCGCTTTCTGTGGAATAGGGGGTGCATTTAGGTGTTGCTTAGGGGGTGTTGAGGAGGTGTCAGGTGTTGATGGGGGGTGTTGAGGGTGTATTTTGTGTCAGAAACGGCTCAGGTTGAGCCGAAAGATGGACGAGTGTAAGCCCCTGGATGACGGTGTCGCCGATGATGGACGCCGGCACCACCAACATGGCCATGAGTCAGATCAACTTCATCGAGTTCGTGGTGGCGCCGCTGTACGTCAACTTCGCGCGCATGTTCCCCGAGACCGCGGAGATGGTTGGCCACCTCATCGGCAACCGCATGCACTACCAGGCCGGGCTCTTTAACCGTAAACCCTAAACCCTGAAACCCTAAAACCTAAACCCTCAACCCTTGGTCGGCCACCTCATCGGCAACCGCATGCACTACCAGGCCGGGCTCTTTGCTGCCGAAGCGCACAGTGCATCGACCCCCCCCGCCGCTAAGGCCCCGTATCATCCACCACGTCAATGAGGTTTGTTCATTATGACAAAGTGCGTCAAACCACTTGGCGACTTGGTACCTTTGAGTGCTAAGTCGTCCAAATGGACAGCCCTGATTGGTCGAGCGGGACGACTTAGCACGCTAAGTCGCTAAGCCGTGTGGCGCACTTCGTCATACCAGGCAGGATGAATGGGGGCGAAAGCCAGTGGCCTCCTTATAGGCGGAAGCGTTTCTCTCTCTCCATTCATCTCTCTCATATCTGGTGCCTGCGTTCGAAGGTTGGCTCTACTCCCAGGCGGTACTGGAGAACGAGCTGGACGGCAACGTGGCGCCGCACCCGAGCGCGGTGGTGTCCTTCACGCCGGGCCCGCCCTCGCCCACGGGGGGGCCGGGCCACCGCATCGCCGCGCAGCTCCCGCCGGCACCACTGGGTAGGGCGCTGCAGCTTGAGAAACCCTAAACTCTGAACCCTAAACCGCAAAATTCCCTGAGCGAGACGAGTCCGTGAGTATACGGAGGCAATAGGCTTCGCCCTGGCTCCCGTGGTCGTGCAAGTTGAAATTCGTGTTGAAATCGCCTGGTTTCACAGAGCTTGAAATTAAAATACGATAGACTGCTTTTAAGTTTGGCTTTCGATTCCAAGTTGCGCCCCTGCAGCTGGGGGCGAGCGCGGGCGGGAGCAAGTCGGAGGCGGAGCGGCAGCAGGACAAGCGGCAGATGCGGAAGAGGTTCAAAGCGCTGGTGGATAAACACAACCTCATCACGGTGGGGGGCGCACCATACTTCGAAACATGAAAAACACATCATATGACCGGTCTTGTGTACCCTTGATCGCCCACAGCTCATGCATGTTACCATACGCTCACTAATCCTTAGGTGTTGTGTGTGAAAAACAGATTCAACCCTGGTGCCCGCGGATTCCCCATGGCTCACATGTTTTGTCATTGAGCATATGGTGTCTAATAAGGTTGTGGGGAAATAAAATGTTTGTTTACCCTTGCCGGCGGTGCCCGCGGTGCAGCGGTTCAACGGCAACCCGGTGTTCCAGGTGCTGATGTACGGCCGCGAGACGTCGGCATTCAAGCCGTCTTTGTCCTCGCCTCTCAAGCCGGCACTCTCACACGGCGCATCTCTCGGAACCTCTCTCGGCACCGGCGGCGGCGGCGGATCCATGGACAACAACAGCGGCTCCTTCGCGCTCGGGGCGCTGGTGCCGCTGCCCATGTCCGTCTTCACCACGGGGCCCTCGTACGGCGGTAGTAGGGCCTCGCACACGTGGCTCGCCACGTGGCTGTTTTCTGTTATGTTACGACCAAGGCTAGGCAAAAATGTCTACGCGCGTTCGTAGGTCTCCACTTGGCCACTATGCGTGATGCATGCCTGAGTGACCACACCCGTCGCCTTGCTCGCCACGTCATGGGATGCCATTACACTCAAGAGATTGGGGATATCTTTGTTATAATTTGGTCGGGTGGTCATATAGAAGCTTGCGGTCGGTCGACACTCATGAAACGAGGGTTTAAAATGCGTGTCGATGACGTGGCGGGCAATGTCTGCTTGAGCCACGTCAAAGGATGCCATTTCATTCAAGAAACGAATGATCACAATTCGTTCCATGACGTGGCAGACAATTGTTGGTTGGCCCTGGGCACGGGTCCGTCGTACGGCGGTACTGGTATGGGCGCGCGGGGCTCCGTCGATTCGAACTTGGGGGGGGGCGGGAGAGATTCAACCACCGGCGGCCACGGCTCCCCGTCGTTCGGAGATTCGTTGATGGTGCGGCGCGGCAGCGACCAGAGTGACACCAGCAGCCGGAAAAGCGGCAGTTTCAGCGGTGGGGACAACAGGACGTAAATTATGCATGCCATGTCATCTACATCGTTCCAATCAGCGGTTTCGGAATCACAGGATGACACTGCCGCTTGCCAAATCATATGGCTGGATTTGTCCACACGCATCGAAGCAGCATGGCAGTGTTGTTTGAATATGATTGGGCAGTGTCGTCCTCCTCACATCTCTCTCTTCTCCCTCACCCTTCGTTTCTTGAGCTCGGTGTCATCCTATGACGCGGAGAGCACCATCTGTGTTTGGCTTAATCTCTCTCCACGTCACCCACCGCGTTTTAGACCCGCGTATTAATGTCATCCTATGACGCGGAGAGCATTTTGTGCTTGTCCCTCACCCCTGGTACGAGCCGTCGCGGGTTTATGGATGGCGTGGCGGCGGCGTCGGAGGCGGCGGCGGCGACCGTGCGGGATATGGTAGGGCGGTGCAGGTTGACAGTTTCAAAACCCGTGTTGAAAGCGCCTATGGTTTCAGCGCGGGAAGCTACAATGTGATGAGCCGCTTTCAAACTTTGCTTTCAGTTTCAACTTGCGCCCCTACAACGCGGTGGGGTCGTCGATGCGGCGGCCGTCCTTCGGCCTCGACGGCAAGCACAAGGTCACGGCGCTGCCCGGAGCGCCCGACGTCTGACGTAGGGGGCTGCCAGATGTCGCCCGTGTCTGACACGCCACTCACCGCATTTTGAACCCCCATTTGTTGAATTCAATAGCATCCTATGACGTGGCGAGTAACGTCTGCGAGGCGTTAGTCTTAGGAGGAACGAAGACAATGACAAGGAATTAGGTGACTGAAAGAAGGTCGCTATGGGGATGTTAATATTGTTGATATTGTAGTAAAGTAGGTCGCTACGGGCGTGTTAATATTGTTTGTGAAGCTAGTGGTGCCTATACTATTTATTTATGTAACTTAACGCGCAGATGATGCAACGACGAACGAGCATTCCTTCCCGTATGGCGCCGCGTCGCCGATACGTCTAATTATTTTGCGAGAAGGTGTATCCGCACTGTGGGCACTCGTAAAACACCGTCTTGTAGCGGCGCAAGTTGATTTTGAAAGCAAAGTTTGAAAGCAGTACATCACACTTTCGTTTCAAACCCTTAATTCCAGGCGGGTTCAATGTGGATTTCATAGGGTCAACCTGCACCGCCCCACCGTCTGGCCCTCGTCCACCGACCGCAGCTGCATGCAGTAAAAGTTCAAGCCCAGGTGCCAGAGCCGGATCAGTAAGGCTCGCCGCGTCATGTGATGCAAGTGAACTTCAAGTATCGAGTCAAGGCGACGCTCTGCTCCAGTCTGCCACATGTCGACGGAACATTACAACCGGTAGGACATTACACTGTAATGCGTGCTAAACACAAGCGAACAAAAGCTGGGAGCAGACTGAAGCTTTAGCTCCTGGTCTAGCCTAGACACAGGCTGTCCTGTAAATCGTAATGCTGAGAAAACGTGCAGTGGATGGATGAGGCGGGATTTATTTTGACTGTTGTGAACCCTGCCTTGTGGTTGCACTTGGGACACTTTTCGTCGACCACCGCCCGCTCCCGCGTCACCTCCTTCACCGCGCCGTACTTGGTGCCGTCCGGGTTCCGAGGCTCGATCCCGAACTTGAACAGGAACGTCTCGGAGTCGCTGCACCGCTCAACCGTCTTTTGGTTCAGGGCTGTGGCGCGTGGGAAGGGAAATGGTGCGAGGGGCGAGGGTATAAAGTCAGTGACATCCTGGATTGTGTTGAATAATGGGGATGGGTGTGTCGCGGCTACGCTCAGTGAAAAGTTAGAGCCGACGACGCGGCGAGCTACGAGCGGAGTGGGTGAGAGGCTGAGGCGGCGGCGGCGGTGGCGGCGGCGGCGGAGAGAGGGGACGGCGGCGCGACGGGGACAGTTATCGCGGTCATCGCGGTGGCGGTGGCGCGGGGGTGCAGGGGGCAGCGTGGCCAGCCGCCCCGTGACAGAGCGTGGACACCGGCGGAGGCTCGACCGCTGGGCGCGATGGGAGGCGCTATGAGGAGGGGGCGGCGGAGCGGTGTGGTGGTGGTGGTGGTGGTGGCGCACCGTTGGTGACGGTCTCCACCTTGCCGCAGCTGGTACACACCGCGACGAGGCCCTCCACCCCCTTCGCCGCCGCCGCCCCCGTCGCCTCCTCCACGCGGTACAAGTCGCCGCACACGTCGCAGTACGACATGGCCGGGTGGTGAGCGCCGGAGCCCGCAGTGCACTCGCAACGATATCCCCTCGCGGCTTGCGCGGGCCGCCGACAGACGTGCGCGCGTCTCCCGAAGTGCCGCCGCCGCCTCCACATCCCGGCACATGGACGCGCCGGTCGGAGGGACCGTGACCGGTCGGCGCCGACGATTTTGAACTTCGAGCTCGGGCGTCGGCACCCCACCTCTATCGCACTCTTCGCCGCGCGCCTCTCCGGACCAGCACCAGAGAGGGTTTGTTGAGGCGGTGGTGGGGTCCAGGGTGTAGCCCCCCGGCGCCCAGCATGCAGCCGGTGGTGACGAGGCGCAGCGAGCGCGCCGCCCTCGGTCGCCTCGAGCTCGTCGCGTGGCTCAATGGCACGCTGCAGGCAGGGACCCGGGAGGCAATGTACCCGCACAAGGGGGTGCGCCATAGCGCCCACGTGCTAGGGACGAGCGGCTGTTGCCCGGGACGTCATGCAACGCAGCTGACTCCTTGATTCTTTAATCAAACCCCATCCCATGATGTGGCGAGCAACATCTGCCCGGCTCTAGTTGACGGCAGACATTACCTCCCCTACTGATTGTTCCGACGGCGTGGCGTTCTGCCAACTCCTGGATGCCGTCTACCCGGGCCGCGTGCCGCTGCACCGCCTGGACTTCAACGCGCAGTACGTGGAGGCCAAGGAGCGCAACCTGCGCGTCATGCGCGACACCCTCGGGAAGCTGGAGATCGAAGTGAACGTGGACCTTCCGGGGATTGCCAATGGAAAGTTTCAGGCAGGCCCTACTTCACTATTCTCGTTCCCGTGAGTCCCCGTGCAGCGCATTACATCTGCAACTGCCAGCTGTCCTGTCCCTGGAAACATATTATTACCGCTCACCTGAAACCAATCCGACATACTTGGGCTCGTACCGGTGCAGTGAGCTAAAGAGGGAGTGAGTGCAAGGCCCGGGTCTGAGGCGTGCAACGAGTTTCTCCGATGGAGCTTCACGCTGGTCAACAGAAACTGCCCGGCGGTGGCAGGGCCTGCCAGATATTGCCCGCCATGTCATCGACACACACATCATGGATCATCGTTTATTGATTAATGTCATCCTATGACGTGGCAAGTGATATCTGCCAGACCCGTTGCCCGCCACGTCATCAACATGCATTTTGAACCCTCGTTTCTTGACGGGAATGGGATCCTATGACGTGGCGAGCAATATCTGCCCGGCCCGAGGCGGTGGGTAGCACGTACAATGCGTTGGAGCGTCGGGTGGAGGCGCAGGCGAAGCGGCGGGTGGTGGACCGCGGCGTGGCGCGGTCGCGGGCGCGCGGCGCGGGGAGGTACGGCATGGACGGCAGAAGCACGGGGATGGATAGCACGGGCGGGGCGGACGCGGGGGGCTGGGGGGGCTACGGGGGTGGGGGTGGGGGCGGGGATGGGGGTGGGGGTAACGGGATGGCGCGGGGGGTGCACGGCGGCGGCCAGGGTACGCTCCGAGACTCGTGGGTTGGGGCTGGGTCCAAACACCAGAACGTCGGGGCAGGGCCTGGCAGATATTGCTCGCCACGTCATCGCCACCCCTTTGAACCCTATTTTCTTGATATGAATGGCATTCCATGACGTGGCAAGCAATATCTGCCCAGGCCGTACGTGGGGGGCGGAGCGGGGGGTTGGCGGCCGCATACCGCGCGGGGCGCGGCGCTCGGCGGCGGCGGCGGCGGCGGCGGCGGCAACGTGCGCGGCTCTGCGCCGACCCTGTCACACGGCTCCAACCACAACCACAACCTGGTGCCTCCCAATTATTCCTCGCTGCGCGGCGCGATGGAGGAAATCTCGAAGCAGAAGCACCTCGTGAGGCTGAGCGATGATGGAAGCGGGAGCCTGAGGAGTACCGGAGGAGGCGGAGGTTATGGCGGAGGTTATCCTGAGGACGCAGAGGCGTCGGCCGTGTCCGCGGCGCTCTCGCGGCAGTACCACCGCACCCAGGCACAAGGTTGGGACGGATTACATAACGCTCGCCACGTCGTCCACCACGTTTAGACCCTCGTTTCTTGCGTTAGCTTGCATAACATGACGTGGCGAACATTGACGAGCAACACTGGCGAGCATTGAAACGATCGCCACGTCATCCACCACATCTGAACTCTGCTTTCTTGAGTCAGCTTGCATGAGATTACGAGGCGAGCACGAGCATTACTTATCTGGCCCTGACGTAAGGCCTGGACCGGGGCCTGGAATCGGGAGCAGTGGAGTACCACCCGAGCATGACGGATAGCATGTCGTTTACGCTTCAACGGCACCCCAGCGGGGCGGCCACCGACCGGGGCGCTGACCGGCCCTCCACGGCGCCGGCGCGCAGTGCTGTCGGGGGCGTGCGGCCGCGGCGGGGACTAGACCGCTGGGCGGCGAAAGCGCGGTTGAAGAAGGCGGCGGCGGAGGCGGCGGAGGAGGAGGAGGAGGAGGAGGCATATGCGTCTGCCGAGGAGGCGCTGGAGGAGGAGGTGGCGCCGGAGGAGGCGGCGGAGGCGGCGGCGGCGGCGGCGGAGAGAGGGGGAGGCGGAGGTGGAGGTGCGGGTGGGGGTGGGGATAGTCATCGCCGCGGCGGCGGCAGCGGCGCGGGGGTGCGAGGCAGCGTGGCCAGCGGCGCCGCAACCGAGCGTGGGCACCGACGTGGGCTCGACCGCTGGGCACAGCGGGCGCGGGGCGGCGGGGGCGGGGGCGGGGGCGGGGGAGGGGCCGGCGGCGGCGGGGATGTCACCAAGAGCGTGTCGGCACAAGCAACGCTGGCAAGCCACCCTCTCCGCCGCTCAGCCGAAGAATACCAGATGGACGCGCAAAAGAGATACGACCTCGCGTCGCGCCATCGCGCCTCCACGACGAGCCTGAGCATGCACGCCTCAGGAGCTCGTACCGCCCGCGGCGGTGGTGGTGGTGGCGCCGGCGGGGGCGTCATGAGCGTCGCCGCGTCCCGGCTGATGGCTCCGCTCCCCACCGGTCCGCCAGCCGGCCTACCCACCTCCCCCGTCACCATCACCACCACCTCCTCCGCCACTGCCTCCTCCGCCGCCACCTCTACCGCCACCTACGCTCTTCCGGCGGCAGCAGCGGCGGCTCCCTCCTCCACCGCCCCGCCCGCCCCCACCGCCCCCACCGCCTACGCAACCCCGCCCGCGTCCTCGCTGCCCCCTACACCAGTACCGTCCGACCAACCCCCAGCGCCGGCCGACCAGCGCCAGGCGCCGGCCGACCAACGCCCGCAGCAGCGGGTCAACGCCACGCCCTTCCCCGTCCCCCCAGCCGCTGCCTCCTCCACCTCACCCGCCGCCGCTGCCTCCTCCCCCTCCCCCACCGCCGCTGCCTCCTCCCCCTCCCCCGCCGCCGCCGCCGCGCTCGAGCGCGAACGCGACCTGGAGCGCGAGCGGCGGCGGAACAAAGAGCGCGAGCGGGCGCGGCGGGAGCAGCAGGTCCGGGAGCAGGAGGCCGAGGAGGAGGCGGGCCGCCTGTTTGAACGCCGCGCCCACACCCACTCCCAGGTACGCCGGATTTACGCTGCTCCCCACGTATCCACCGCACCACATTGCATTGTGAAACCTCGTTCAGTGTACTCAGTCAGATGCCATCTGATGACGACGCCACGCTGTAAAACCTCGTGTATTGAGTCTCATGTCACACGTCATATGATGACGCGACGAGCATAATTGCATCTGGCACTACACACAGGCGCAGCGGGCGGATCGGGAGGAGCGAGCCGAGCAGCGGTGGGAGCACGAGCACGCAGCGGTGGCGGGGGTCAGAGCGGGAGGAGCGGCGGGCTCGTCGGGGTCAGACAGGGGGGGCCGTAGTGGAGCCGGCGCCACCGTCGGGGGGGCGGGCGCGGGCTCGGAGCTGCTCCAGCGGGAGCGGAGGCCGGGACGGGGGGCGGAGCGGGGGCCAGAGCTAGAGCCGGAGCGGGGACCAGAGCGGGGACGGGAGCGGGCAGCACAGAAGGAGCAGGAGCGCGAGCAGGTGCGCACGGCTCGGGAGCGGCACAAGCCGCAGGTGCACCGCCATCAGCACCTGGAGGAGGGCGAGGGCTTCCTCCCCCCGGCCCCACCGCCGCCGCCGCGGACCCCGCCGGCCACCCGCCAGAAGCGCGCGGACCTGGAGTCGCTGGTGGAGTACCTCAAGTGGGAGCTGGCTGGTGAGCTCAAGGTGGGGTGCTGCAACTTGAACTCGTGTTCAAACTCCCTGGTCTAAGCGCTTGTCACTACTACCATATGATGAACTGCTGTCAAGTTTTGATTTCAATATCAAGTTGTTGCTCTACATCAAGGCGTTCAACGCGCTGCAGGACGACGTGCGCGGCCTGACGGAGGAGCGGGACGACGCGGTGTACCGCCGCGGGCTGTTGGAGGCGCGCCGGCGGCTGCTGGGCATGGGGGGCGCGGGGGGTGGCTGAGGGTCTGTCACTCGTCAAAATGACCGGGTCCGCTGATTGTACAACATAGGGTCAGTTTGACGAGTTATGAACCCAAGCTGGGCATGGGGGGCACGGGGGGCGGCTGAGTCACACCGCATCCACCCCATAGTGTACCGGTGCTCGCCTTGTCATCCACTCAGGGTGCTGGGCATGGGCGCAGGGGGCGGGTGAGACAAAGTAACATAGGGGAGAATCTAGTGACAAGTGCAAGTGCGTGTTGTATAGGTAGCAAATTTCACATGCTCGCGCGGAATTAGCTAAACGGCACGATCATATGCTAGAAGTTCAAATATTCAAATGTGAACAAGACATGACATAATTGAGTCTCTAACGTACCAACGTAGTTGGCGCAACATTATCTGAAAATTGTGTGTTTCACGCCCCCACATAGTTGGTGTAAAACTCGTCGAGCGCTTCGAAGTACCCGGGTTTCTCCATGAGGTTGTTGTGACCCCCGCGCTTGAACTCCTTCCACACCTTGCGGCCCCGCACGCTGTCGAAGAGCTTGCGGCCGCACCACAGCGGCACGATCTCGTCGGAGTCGCCGTGCATGGACATGAACGGCATGTCCGGGTCCAGGCTCGCCGCGGACCCGCACGTCCCCGCCCACTTGTCAGGGGCTTACACTCGTTCACTTATCAGCTCAACCTGAGCGCTTTTTATGGGAGAGGGGGTGCGCGTAAGGATGGTGTAGCCTGTGTTAAGGGGGTGTTAGGGGGTGTTTATGGTGTGTAGCGTGTTTTTGCGTGTAGACACGGCTCAAGTTGAGCTGAAAAGTGAACGAGTGTAAGCCCCTGCCACTTGTCCTTCATGAGCAGCCCGATGGGCAGGAACGAAAATATTTTCTGCGCGATCTCCACGCAGCTGCTCAGGCCGCCCTCGGCCACGATGCCGTCCACCAAGGGCTTACACTCGTCCACTTTTCAGCTCAACCTAAGCCGTTTTGGTCACATCCCCCCGTGTCCTCCTGTCTAATAAACCGGGACAAAATTATGCATCCAACGTATCCCACAAAACATGCTTACGTTGAGCCCAAAAGTGGACGAGTGCAAGCCCCTGCCGTCCACCTTGTGCACGCTGGGGTCCACGCGTGCCGCCGCGCCGATCCCCGCGGCGGACCCGATGGACTCCAGGTGCAGCACTAGCTTGCTGCCCGTCTCGTCGGCGCGCGTCCTCGTCCACGCGATGCCCGCCTGCCCGTCCGCGATCATCCCCGCCTCGGTGACGCCCCCCTCGCTGCCGCCGTAGCCCCGGTAGTCCAGCAGCGTCACCGCGCACCCCAGCTTCGATCGAACATGGTGTGCCCACCGCAAGGGCCAAGTAATTGATGCATCATCAGTCGAGTGGTGGCTGCTGCTGCCGTGGCGAGCATATGATGCGATTCATCTGCGCGAGACCCTTGGCCTCTGCCAAGAGAATGACCAGAGTGTGGAGGGATGTCGTTGGCCCTACCCAGTACAGGCGGTTGTGGCGGCTTCCCGCGTTGCCGTGCAGCTGCAGCAGCGTGATCTTGGAGTGCTTGCCCCCGGCCGGCGCGGGCCAGTGCCACCCCTGCAGCAGCACGCCGTCCTCCGCACGCACTGAGAACTCCTCAATGTCCTGGCACACCTCCGGCTGGGGCCTGGCAGATAGGATGCTAAAAAAACGAGGGTTCAAAATGAGTCTCGATGACTTGGCGGCCTAGGGCCGGGCAGATGTTGCTCGCCACGTTACAGGATGGGATGTGACTCAATAAGCGAGGGCTCCAAATGCGTGTCGATGACGTGGCGGGCAATGTCTGCCCGGTCCTACCTCCGGAAAGGTGCTGATGGGCGGGGGCGCCTCTTTGGTGGGGAAATACTGCAGCCGGCGCTGGAACACGAAGGCGAGGGCGCAGACGCTGACGTAGCCGCAGCCCGCGATCGTTGCGAGGCCCACGGCGCCGCTGTACACCGTGGAACCGAGCGAGGCGAGGCGCGAGGCGTGCGCCGCGCCCTCGGGGCCGGCATCGGCAGCGGAGAACACCATGTGGGAGTTGAAGAAGCGGCACCCCTGCCGATCGAACGAGGCTTGTGGTGCGCGCGTCTGCGGGCGCCGTGCGTCGACTGATGCCACACGCAGCCGTGATATACCGGACGAGCTCCTCCAGACGCCGTCTTGGCTTGCCGACGCCGGACCTCGGTGTGTTGTGTGGCCGCTAAGGAGTGTGCCGCCTGGCGTTCGAGTACGATCGGAGCGTGAGGTGCTGAGATTGCCAGCTGGCAGCTCGGGCCCCTCCCGACCGCCCGCGCCGGCCGAGATTCGGCACCCAAACTCCAGGCCAGCGCTAAATCTGGTCATACCGAACTGTCGGCTAATCACGGAAATGGATGAGCGCCTTCAGAACGCCCTTCAGACTCTTTTTATATTTTGGGTGGCCGTCTCAGATCTCCAAAAACTCCAACAATCGTCAAAATCGTTCGATTTTCGGTAGCCTCAAGCTGCCGTTCTACATGAACTTCCAGAAAACGTTGTAAAAACGGAAGTGCACCGGTACACTACGCACAAGCAGTCTGCGGTCCTAAACAGGAGAGGGGGCATTGCGAGAATCAT
>Ga0307489_10000242_pt1 | contig 31405 bp, 33 predicted proteins | sample SB12metaG_FD_202247 | JGI IMG/M metagenome (GOLD analysis project Ga0307489, IMG submission 202247) | Sea-ice brine microbial communities from Beaufort Sea near Barrow, Alaska, United States - SB 1.2 | ecosystem: Environmental > Aquatic > Marine > Coastal | place: USA: Alaska | collected... | reverse complement strand
GGTAATTATGGTAATTATGGTGAGTTTGTACCGAGTAGTGTGTAACTGAGTTGATAACAGGGCTAATGTTCTCTTTGCTACTGAGCCTATTGGAGCCAAATAATCATATTTGGCTCCAGGGTTTACAGCCTGTTTGCCTTGACCTGAGATCATTAACACCGTATCGGTGTTACAAAGCCTTCTGGTTTAAGTGCCAGTACGTCACAATTGAGTTTATCAATCACATGTTCAGCGGTGTTGCCAATTAACACCCCAGAAATGCCTTGTCTGCCCACCGTACCTATTACTAGCAGTTCAGCATCCAGCGATTCGGCAAGTCTGGGAATAACCTCTTCCGGTAGACCTTCTTCGAGATGGCAATGGGCGGGGGGGATATTATGTTGTTGGGCATGACGGACCATGGCGAGTTGATGATGCTCCTTTACTGACTCGCTATAGACTTGCGGGTCAAATTCGGGAATTTCGATAGCAATGTTGACAGGGATAGCCGGGTAGGCATTAATCAGGTGTACATTGGCATTTAGCAGTTGAGCAAAATGATTGGCTTGCGTGGTGACCTTATGATTAAGTGAGTCATGCTCTTTGTCTTCTACGCCCACATTGACTGCGGCTAAAATTTGTCCCCCTTTTGTCCACCCATGATCCTTGACGAGCAGCACAGGAACAGGTGTTTTACGCATTATGTGCCAATCTGTGGGGGTAAAAATAACGGCTTTTAAAGTATCGTTTTGTTGTGTGCCTTTGACCACTAAATCATAGCCTTGACGGATCACTTCGCAAATAATGCTTTCGTAAGGACGGTTGTGCCACACAACCTTGATATCGATGGCGATATTCGCCTCTTTAATATACTCCTCAATCACATCAGCCAACCACTGGGTTCTGTCATCGACTACTGCCTGGCGCATATTTTCCCGTTCATCGGTGGATAACATGGTTGTCATTTCATAGGAAAAATCGTAAATAGTCAGAAATGCGGTAATACTGGCGCCGGTAATATTCGCTATTTCGATGGCACGTAAAATAGATTTTTGTTGTTCGTCTTCAGGTTCTATAACGGCTAGTATCTTTTGATATTGCATCTTCATTTTTTATTCTCCATTACTAAAGTGCCAAAACTCAAGAACGGTACAAGTGTATGTAACTAAGTCGAATTTTGCCATAAAGAGCCGACCAATTAATGATCGTTTGATCAATTAATTAACACGCCTAGCTTGGCATAACTTTAGCCAGGCAACAATAACATTGCGCCCGGTATGGATATATGAGCTATCTGGCGACTCAGTAGGCTTGCCAAAGCATTTTCAGGGCGAAAATCAGCAGACAACTGGCAACAACCTGGCGGGTTAACGGGTGAGTCAGAAGATGTTTGATGGACTCTATACTGGCCGCCATGGCTATCAGGGCTGGTAAGGTGCCCAAGCCAAAACATAACATGATTGCCGCTCCCTGGTAACTGCTGCCGCTGGCAAGACTCCAGGTCAAGGTTGAATACACCAGGCCACAAGGTAGCCAGCCCCATATCACGCCATATGGCAGGGCATAAAGGGGGTGTTTAAAGGGTAATAGAGCCTTAGACCATGGACGGATTTTACGCCACAGTATAGCACCGGCCCGCTCCAGATAACTCAAGCCTCTCCACCAATTGCCTATGTAACAGGCCATCAACAATAAAAATATACCACTTAGGAGTTGCAGGGCTATCAGTCCACCGGCCAAATTACTGGTCACCAAGCTGCCCATATAGCCTGTTAGCCCGCCAAGTAGGGTATAACTACCTATGCGTCCTACGTTGTAAGCCACTATATAGGGCCATTGCGCACTGCCTTTGGGAATGGCAAAACTGAATGCGCTGACTATGCCCCCACACATACCGACACAATGAACACTGCCAGCCAAACCAATAAGTAACGCCGAAATCAAGCTTAAGTCAGTCATGGTTGTTATCTGTGGCTGATTTTGTTGCAGGGGCAGGGGATTTTGGCTTGATATCATCGTCAAACAAAATACTGGAGCCATGGCGCTCCAAATCTTCGAATTGATTAGATTTCACCGCCCAGAAAAAAACGATGATAGCCACACAAACCAATAAAATGGCGATGGGGATTAATATGTAAATTATTTCCATAGTGTAAGTGTCCAGGGGATTATTTGAGTAATCTGACAGAATTGACTACGACAATGATTGAGCTTAATGACATGCCGATCACTGCCATCCAGGGCGCAAGGGAGCCACTGATTGCCAAAGGTAAAATTAACATATTATAACCCAGCGCCCATAATATATTTTGCCGTATTTTTCCCTTGCAGCGTTTGGCCAAATTAAATAAGAAGGGTAATTTTTGTAATGAATTTTGCAGTAAAATGATGTCTGCAGAGGATTTTGCCAGATCTGAACCCGCTCCCAGGGTAACGGCAATATCCGCCTGGGCTAGCACCGGACCATCATTTATGCCATCTCCAAACATCATCACGGTGTGGCCTTGTTGCTGGGCTTGCTGGATTTTGTGTAACTTCTCTGCTGGTGCCTGGTGTGCATACCACTGGGAGATAGCCAGTTGCTCAGCTACCTGGCTAACATTGTGTGAATTGTCGCCGCTGAGTAATACTAATGTTCTGTCGCGAAGTTCAGTTAGCATAGCCAGACAATCGTCCCGCAACTTGTCTGTTAAAACAAATCCCCCCAGAAGCTGATTGTCTGCCTGAATAAAAACACTGCAATGGCGAATTTCATCTGGGATAGGTTGGGTCATAAAGCGCTGTGAACCTAGTTTTATCATGACTCCCTGGATTTCCCCGGTAACGCCCAACCCTAAGGTGCTGCTAAAATTGACCACTTCCTGGGTGACTTTAGGTTGAGCAAAGGCCCGGGCAATAGGGTGTTCTGAATATTGTTCGATACTGGCTGCGTATTGCATCAGGGTATCGGCATTGTGACCCGGTAGCGTGTGAACGGCTGTGATAGCAATCTTGCCTTGGGTCAGGGTCCCCGTCTTATCCAGCATGATAGTGTCAATGTCACTGAGTTGTTCCAGTACATCAGCCCGTGTTAGTAACACGCCTTGTTTATTCAAATTGGCCATGGCGAATGACAAAGCGGAAGGCGTGGCCAACCCAAGAGCACAAGGGCAGGTAGCAATTAACACCGAAATAGCAATCCAAAATGCCTGATCGTTCCCTAGCAACGACCAGATGATATAACTGCCAAGAGACAGCACTAAAACAGCAGATACGAAGTAGCGGGAAACTTTATCCGCCAGAGTGGCAAGTTTGGGTTTGTTAGCCATGGCCATCTCTTGCAAACGTGCAATTTGGTTAACCAGGGCATGTTTAAATTCAGATCTTACAGCAATAGTTAAAATCCCAGCTGTGTTTAGGGTGCCACCATATACTTTATCCCCGGGGGTTTTTACCACAGGATAAAACTCACCCGTTAATAAAGACTCATCCACTTGTCCGTGACCGGCAATGACTTCTCCGTCAATGGGAATACTCTGACCCGCCTTGACCAGTACGTTTTGCCCAACCTGTAAGTTTTTAGCCAGTACGCTGTGCATTACATCATCGATAAGCACATTGGCGGTCAGGGGAATATACTGCAACATGTTAGCGGAAATCTGGGCTGCTTTGTGCCTTGCCTGATGCTCAATAAAGCGACTGATCAACAGTAAAAAAATAAACATGCACACCGACTCAAAATACACTTCTCCCTGCCCAGAATAGGTGGCCCAAAGCCCAGACAAGTAAGTCCCTAGCACTGCGATGGCAACGGGTACATCCATATTGACGGTTTTGGCTTTCAGGGCTTTGAAGGCACTTTGATAAAAGCCAGCGCCAGCATAAAAAACTACAGGGGTGGTCAAAAATAAACTGACCCAATTAAAAAAGGAAAGAGTTTGAGGATTCATGTCAGCGAATAAATCAAAATAGCCAGCCACCGCTAACATCATTACTTGCATGGTCATCAAACCGGCCAGCCCCAGACGTTTTAACAGCGCCTGGTGGGTGCGTTTAAATATGGCTTCTTGTTGATCTGCCTGAAAAGGACTGGGGTGATAACCAATACGTTCTATGGTTGCCATTATTTGGCTTAGGGATAAGGATTCGCCAGACCAGGTGATCAGGGCGCGATTGGACGTCACATTTATGGCAACTTGTTTAATACCCGGTAGTTTGCCGAGTTGTTTTTCGATTAGCCAACCACAAGCTCCGCAGGTTATGCCCTCGATAGTCAGTTGGATCTGGTTGTCTTGCCCCTGCTTGATCACAAAATCATGTTGAATACCCGGCTCATCATACAATGACAATTGTTGTAGGGTGTCCGCCAAATTAGTTTGAATTGTGTGGCCTGATTCAGTGCGAAAGCGATAATAGTCATCCAGACCGTTGGCAACTATGGCCTCAGCTACAGCTTGACAGCCAGGGCAGCACATAGTGCGTTTGGCTCCCAGTACCTCAGTATCAAATTTATCACCATCAACTGCCGGTAAATCACAGTGATAGCAGGTTGCCTTCCCTTGTGTCATCAGGGGTTAAAAGATATTGCCCGCACCTGGGGTAAGGACAGGGTCTGTTGTATTTTCCATTCGCCATCATGGGGCTGAAGTATCACTCGCCACTTTCCGCTTAAGTCTCTGGCAGCGGTCGCGCGATATACGCCCGATGCATCTTTAATAAGATCGTAGGCTTGATCTTTGTATTGCTGAGTGACATGGTAAAAAGATAATTTTAGTGCCGAGCCATCCTGAGGCTGGCCTTGGGGGAAGGTCAATGTTACCTGGTCACCCGATATGGTTAATAAGCTTTTAATGTTTAATGCTTTAGCCTTTTTAATTTTACCCAGACTTAAATTGATTGCTCTTCCTTGTTTGTAATAATCATCTACGACCATGCTGTCATCACCCGTAAAGGCAAAACGCAGCATATTTAAACTCAGGATCATCGAACACAGCGGAAAAGCAATTAAAAACCACGGCCAGAACTGTTGATACCATTTTTTAGTATCGGTGGCATAAGGATCAGAAGTAGGGGACATACACACCTTAAATTATAAGAAAGTTTATTAGTGAATTACCCCGCGACATCGCTTCGCTTTGATCACGGGGTTTTGTCACAATATTAGATAAAAAAAGCCTCGACGACGCGAGGCTTATTTAAGCAGAAATTGTGCTATTTATCCTGAGATAAACTGTAAACGTATGCGGCAACCAGATGGATCTTTTGTGGGCCTAACGTTTTCTTAAAGGAAGGCATCACCCCATTCCTGCCATAGTTCAGTGTTTCCGTCACAGCACGATGACTGCCACCGTATAACCAGATATTATCCGTCAGATTAGGCGCACCCAGTGCTTGATTGCCTTTACCGTTCGGGCCATGACAGGCTGCACAGACGGCAAACCGGACTTTACCTTTTTCGGCTAATGGCTGTTCAACCTTTCTGCCACTGAGACTTAATGTGTAGGCGACCACTTCCTCTATACCTTTTTCGCCAAATGAATCCAGCCAGGCAGGCATCATAGCCTGACGGCCCAACATCAAGGTTTCAGTTATTTTGGCCGGTGTTCCGCCATATAACCAATCTTTATCAGTCAGATTAGGGAAGCCTCTTTGCCCACGGGCATCGGAACCATGACATTGTGAACAGTTTTGGCTAAACAGGCGCTGACCCACTTTAAGTGCTTGTGGATTCTGTATGATTTTTTCGATGGGCTGCTTGGCATATTCGGCAAAAATTGGCGCAAACCGCTCCTGCGCAAAGTCAAGCTCACGATCGTACTGAACTATGTCGCCATTTTCTTTTGCAGCCTTACGGGCCGCTTCTGATTCAGCTAGTGACAGTATGCCTTGGTTTGAACTCTTCCAGCCTAGCAGACCTTCGAAATTCCCTAATCCCGGGTATAACAAAAAATACAGGAAACCCCAGACAATACAGACATAAAACAATATGGTCCACCAACGAGGCAACTGATTGTTTATTTCAATAATGCCATCAAATTCATGATGCATATCGTCACCTTCAGCCACCCCTGTTTTATTACTTAAGCACCAGCGCAAAAGTAAAAAACAGCCAATAATAGATCCCAGTGTAATGACTGTTATCCAGATACTCCAAAAGCTACTCATTTATGTCTGTCTCCCGCTGTTCTTTTTTAGGTTCATCAGCAAAAATTAAATTCGCGGCTTCATCGAAGCCCGCTTTTGATTTTTTACTGTAAGCCCACATAACAATGCCTATAAAAGAAACAAATACAAATAATGTGAAAATAGTGCCAGTGATCGCATAATTCATATTAATTCAACGCCGTGCCAAGAACTTGAAGATAGGCGACCAGGGCTTCTATCTCAGCCTTGCCTTCAACTGCAGCCTTAGCGCCAGCTATATCTTCATCTGTATAGGGGACACCGAAGTCTCTAAATACGCTGAGTTTTTTAGCAGTTAACTCGCCGTTCAGTTTATTTTCAAATAGCCATGGGAAACCAGGCATGTTCGACTCGGGCACCACATCTCTGGGGTTGTTCAAGTGTACTTTATGCCACTCGTCGCTATAGCGACCGCCCACTCGGGCTAAATCAGGGCCAGTACGTTTGGAACCCCATAAAAATGGATGCTCCCACACGGACTCGCCTGCCACGGAATAGTGACCGTAGCGTTCTGTTTCCGAACGAAATGGGCGGATCATCTGACTATGGCAACCGACACAACCTTCACGAATATAAATATCCCGACCTTCCATTTGCAAAGCGGTGTAGGGCTTTAATCCGTCTACGGGTTTCATAGTCTGTTGTTGATACATCAGTGGGGTGATCTCAACCATGGCACCAAAACTGATGGCCACCAGGATTAATATAGTCAGCAAACCAACATTTTTTTCAATTAACTCATGTGCATTTTTCATCTATATTACTCCTATGCAGGTTGCACTTGGGTATCTGAGTCAGAAACAACTTCTTCAGGTTTGGAACGAATAGTTTTGTAACAGTTGTATGCCATGATTAACATTCCACTGACCACAAACAGACCACCAATAAAGCGTAACAAATAGAAGGGTTTTGATGCTTCAAGTGCTTCCACAAAGCTGTAAGTCAAGGTGCCGTCTGTGTTGATGGCTCTCCACATCAGACCTTGTAATACGCCTGACATCCACATGGCAACGATATACAGTACAACCCCGATTGTTGCTAACCAAAAATGTAAATTGATCAGGTAAATACTGTGCATTTTCGGTTTATCAAATAATACCGGGATTAAGTGATAAATAGCACCAATTGACACCATGGCAACCCAGCCTAATGCGCCTGAATGCACATGACCTATGGTCCAATCTGTGTAATGGGACAATGCATTAACGGTTTTGATTGCCATCATGGGTCCTTCAAAGGTGGACATACCGTAGAAGGAAAGTGATACCACCAAAAAGCGCAAAATAGGGTCAGTGCGAAGTTTATGCCAGGCTCCGGATAGCGTCATGATGCCGTTGATCATCCCGCCCCAAGAGGGAACAAAGAGTATGATCGACATCACCATACCTACCGATTGAGTCCAATCAGGTAAAGCGGTGTAGTGAAGATGGTGAGGACCCGCCCAAATATACAATGAAATCAGGGCCCAGAAATGCACGACAGATAAGCGATAAGAATAAACCGGTCGACCTGCTTGTTTGGGCACAAAATAATACATCATCCCCAGGAAACCCGCCGTTAAGAAAAAGCCAACGGCATTGTGACCGTACCACCACTGCATCATGGCATCCACGGCCCCGGCGTAGATGGAATAAGACTTGGTCAGGGAAATAGGCACCACCATACTGTTGCCAATATGTAATACCGCTACCGTGAGCATAAACGCGGCAAAGAACCAGTTAGCCACATAGATATGTGACACCTTGCGGATTATCATCGTACCAAAAAAGTTGATGATATAGGATACCCAAACTAACGTTATCAAGATGTCAATCGGCCACTCTAATTCTGCATATTCTTTAGACGATGTCAGCCCCATAGGTAGAGTGATAACGGCCGAAATGATTACCGCCTGCCAGCCCCAAAAGGTGAATGCCGCCAGTTTATCGCTGAATAATCTGACTTGAGAAGTACGCTGCACCACATAAAATGAAGTGGCCATTAAGGCACAGCCACCAAAGGCAAAAATCACCGAATTGGTGTGCAATGGTCTTAATCGCGAAAAAGTTAACCAGGGTGTATCAAAATTTAATGCTGGCCAATACAGCTGGGCAGCTAAAAGCACGCCAATTGACATGCCTATGATCCCCCAGATAACTGTCATAACTGCAAACTGACGTATAACTTTATAATTATACTCAGGGTGTACTTGAATCGCTTCACTCATTTAATGATTCTTCCACTTCAATAAGGATGGTGTGTGTATCCGGTGTTAACCTAGATGAGTATGTATTTCACTGCTTAAAAGATCTTACTGACTGAAAAATAAGCTGAAATACACTAAAAAGAACCCGCCTATGATAGTCATTTCGTTTGCAAAAAGATAGCGCCAAACAAGCTTGTCACTAGTGTTTGTATGAGGCAAACTTGATATAAATCAGCTTATTTAATTATAAAACCTTGAATCGTCTCTTTATTGTGCGTTATTTACCCTTATTCGCCATAGCAGCTTTATTGTTTTCTGCCTATTTTATTAATCGTACTGAGCCAACTATAAATTCTGGCGTGCAGTGTCAATTAGCGGGCGCTGACGAATGCGTTTTGGTGGTTGAACAACAAAAATTTGTCGCTCAAATGCTGCAGCAGGTGGAGGTAGAAGAAGAACTGCGGGTTAAACTGGTTTTTCCTGCTGCCTATCGTCTTCAAAAGGGCTGGGTACAAGGGATAAATATGTATATGGGGAAAACCGCATTAATGCCACAAAATAGCCATAGCGATGGAGAGGTGTCTACCAATGAACTGTTATTTTTCCTGGGGGCGTGCAGTGAAAAAAAAATGCAATGGCAGTTGGTCGTCATTTACCTTAATCCTGTTTCCGGGACCGAGCATACGTTATTTTACAATTTTTCAACTGATACAGCAACGTAGGCCCCTACTGTCTCGGCAAGGGCCAAGCTGCACCTTTACATTTGTGACGGTAAATAATTGGCTGGGCAAATAAACTTGATCAAACCAAGTTGCTGTTCCGTCAAGCAAGCATGACCCATTTCCGTATCATTGAATAACATCATCAATATTGCGCGGGTGACATAATCCTGTTCTTTTTCGCACAGGGTATTGACATGCTTGGGTTTGTTGCATGTTTCATACTCAACCCGTAAACCACTTGTCAGGATAGATGCTACGTCTGTGATTATGTCAAGACCGTCGAGGTCTTTCATGTTTGGTGGCATAATTTTTTTCATCATTAAACATAATTAGCTTTAGAGTAAGTGATTGAGTGGAGTGATAGCAGGCAACAACGCTGCGGCTTCAAGGGGGGCGGGTGTAGTCGCGATGAGAGCGGTGTTAGAAAGTACGTTTGCAGACATAGACCAGCAACTGAATGTAACGCTAAGCGCAACTAAAATGCGCCTCTACCGAGCTTTAGATAAATTAACATGCCTAGCAGATTATTCAGGGCTGGATATACAGTCTATGGCTATGGTGTGACAAAACAAATAATTTACCACCGAGGTCACAAAGCTCACAGAGTAAGCACATCTAAAATCATCCTATTTTAAAAATTATTAACTCAGTGCTCTATGTGGTTATCCAATAACACAGACTGCCACTAGGCGGGGCTGAGCCAAATGCATAGGCATGTAAATTAAAGACTGATCAATCCCCAGCAGAGGCTATGGATGTTTAGTTTGGTGCACCAAAATTGCACTGCTGGTTGGCCGTTTTGTCTATGATTAAGCAAACCAAAATTCACACATGATGCTTAATGATGATGCAAGCCATAATTCTGTGGTAAGGCATCACACCCCGAGGTTAAGATGAAAAAAAAGCAAATTATATCTATATAGTTCGGTCGTCGCACTGTTTATACTTTTCACATTACAAAGTATCCAAACTGATAGTGTGAGTTTTATTTTTTGATATTTTTCAATGCCTAGAGCCATATTACTGCTATTTACCCTCGGCTTAGGTATGATTATGGGGGCGCTTATCTCCTTCGCAAAATTACGCCCTAAAGGTAGAGAAAACAAATCTTCTGAAAAATCTTAACGAATAACCATAGTTGCAAACAGAAGGTAAGGGTGAAACCAGATGACCAAATTACATGTCTGCTCATCTCCCGATAAAAACAGCACAATCAGCGCTCTAATTGTTGCAAAAAACACCGGCGTGTTGGTAATGATGCGTGTAAGTTTTAACCACAAAATAAAAACCGGATACTTTACATGCCCACCGCACTAGTTTATTTATTTCCTTTGTTATTCATAGTTGGGACACTTCATGCACAGGACGCTATGACCGAAAAATCGGATATAGACAATTGTTTGCTCAATAAAATTAATATGGCTTCTGCAAATACCACCGTTGCCGAGCTTAGATTACAATGCACCAATCCCCTGGATAATCGAATGCAAAAACGGGCGGCGCTGGAACGTAGAGCATCCCGTAATCCCTTCGCTTTATTACCACATAAGCCAAATTATGTGTTGCCCGTTACTGTGGTTTCTATTAATAAACAACCCTACGGCGGCGATCCCAAGGCTGAAAAATACCAGGATACTGAAGCCAAATTTCAAATATCGTTAAAATATCTTGCTCTGGAAGATGTGTTATTTAAAGGGCTAGACTTACAATTCGCCTTTACCCTAAATAGCTATTGGCAATCTTATAATAGCGAAATATCGGCGCCGTTTAGGGAAACTAACTACGAGCCTGAATTGATACTCAATCTGAACAAATCTTGGTCATTGTTAGGTTTGCCGGTTGAACAAACGTTTCTATCCTTAAATCATCAATCAAACGGTCAAACAGGGCAGTTATCTCGCAGTTGGAATCGTATGATTGCGGGTATTGTTTTTGCCCATACCAATAACGTTACCTGGGGTGTGCAAACCTGGTGGCGCATACCGGAAGATGCCAAAGAAAACCTGGCCTCGCCTGATGGTGATGATAATCCTGATATAGAGCAATACATGGGGTATGGTACATTAGGTGCGGTGTGGAGCATTTCAGATCAGCAAAGTCTCGAATTACTGTTTAGAAACAACCTGCGCAGTGATAATCGCGGCGCTGTGCAATTAGGTTGGACTTTTCCTATTACGAAACATCTGCGCGGCTATGTGGAATATTTCAACGGTTATGGCGAGAGTTTGATTTACTACAATCAACATGTTCAACGGTTAGGTCTGGGTGTAAAGTTAACCAATTGGTTGTGACGCCAGACCTTCCCGCAGGGCGATGCTAGATTTGCTGACGCTTTATCAGTAGAGGGAGAAAATTCACACCCAGCTTAAACCAATATTACCGACCGCTAAGTGAGTAGATATTAAGGTGGATTGGTATCAAGTAAAGCGCGAGCTTGATCCAGTAGCATGCCAGGCTACCGAATACGCTCCTTATCATTGATTTATTTGTTACTTTATGCTGAAAAGTTGTGTGTGGCGGCCTGATCTACTTTAATGGTTTGCGAATGCAATAGCGGGATCCCCAAAACTAATACCCAGCGACAGGGCGCTTAAAAACGTCCGATCATCAGGGGGAACCAGCCTGGTTTTATTGGCGACTTGCTGGAGCGCCACACTGGATAATGTATTGTTATGCATCACCACTGCTCGTCCAAATTGCCTGGCGGCCACGAGATCCGCCGCATATCGCCCAAGGTTGGTAGCAAAAATACGATCATAAGAGGTTGGCGACCCCCCTCGTTGAATATGACCCAAAGCAGTAGAGCGTACTTCAGCATCCAGCCTTTCTTCCAATTGCATCTTTAACACATTCCCTATACCTCCCAGGCGCAGGGGATCAGGACTGTCTGCAATTTTTTCTCTGACAATTAACTGGCCACCAATCGGCTTTGCCCCCTCAGCAACCACAACTATTGAATAGTGCTGAGAGCTCATTCTGGTATGACAAGATTTGGCAACTTCATCGATATCATAGGGATATTCAGGTATTAAGATGGTATCTGCCCCACCGGCCATCCCGGCATGCAAAGCAATCCAGCCAGCATAACGGCCCATGGTTTCTAAAATCATAATGCGTTTATGGGATTGTCCTGTTGTGCGTAACCTGTCTAGGGCATCGGTAACGATACTGATCGCGGTATCAAAGCCAAAGGTGCGATCGGTACACATTAGATCGTTATCGATGGTTTTGGGTATGCCGACTATATTCATCCCCAATTTAGTTAGCTCATAACCGATACTCAAGGTGCCATCGCCGCCTATTATCACTAACGCATCCAACCCCAGTTGATCGTAATAAGCCTTTACCGCAGGTGAGTGATCCTTCCCTTCATAAGCAAACGGGTTGGCTCTGTTATGGGTGCCAATTATGGTACCACCTGTCGCTATAATTCCACTGCAATCTTGGTAACTCAGGGGTCTTACCCGTTTTTCGATTAACCCCAGGAAACCATCCTCTATGCCTATTATTTGCGCATTGCAGGTTAGCATCAGGGTTTTGGCTACTGCGCGTATAGCGGCATTGAGCCCGGGACAATCCCCTCCGCCTGTTAACAATCCAACTCGTAAGACTTTATCCATTAACGCCATTTTGACTACTCCATAGTGCTCAGATAGGGAACCTTACGCAAGGTGAGCGCAGTAAGGTATTGTGAAAATTCAGGGGTAAAAGTAAATTATATCCCTTGATAAAGATCAAGAGCTGTGAAGAGCATAAATGTTATTTTCACTTTAATATTCATCAAAACCTAATTTTTGTCTAAATAGCCATATTATCGTTTAGGGTGACCCGCTACTACGGGTGTAAATAAATATAATATTAGCGTTATTTTGTATATAAACTTTACCAACAGCTAAAAGTACGGCTAAAATTTGCGTCAACACCCATTGCCATTTAAACGAATATTATTGGCTCTCAGACAAGGTTCTGGTGCAAGTTATACAAAGACCAACCATTTGTGATCGTTTGCATGATAAATGTTAGCGTCATTGGCGCTTTTTTAGCCAGATGACATCAGATAATGCCAGTGTTTTTACCACTGAATTAGTGTGAAAACAGCTAATATGGCTGACTAAAAAGTTCGGGAGAAAAATTTGAAGACTAAGTTAGATCCGATTGCGGGGTTAACCCGTTCAGACAAAGCGAGTATTTTAGTCGTGGACGACCAATCTATTAATATTCAAATCATCAATCAGATATTGATTGATGATTACCAGGTTTTTTTTGCTCATTCAGGTGATGAAGCGTTGGATTTTTGCACGAAAACGCCACCTGATATGGTGTTGATGGATGTTGTTATGCCAAAAATGGATGGCCTGACAACCTGCCAAATCATGAAACAAACCCCTGGGCTTGACACTATTCCGGTTATTTTTGTTACTGCCTTGCAAAAACAAAATGAGGAAAATGCCTGCTGGGAAGCCGGGGGGATAGACTATCTGATTAAACCCGTGAATCCTGCCACTTTGCTCAATAGGATTAAGGCACACATCACGCTTAAATTTCAGACCGATTTACTTAAAAAAATGGTTTATCTTGATGGTTTAACCGGGGTGTACAACCGTAGATATTTTGACGATTTTTTACAGCAACAGATAGGCCAGGCCAAACGTGCAGATCAGTCGTTGGCAGTGTTGATGGTCGATATAGACTATTTTAAACAGTTCAATGATCAATATGGTCACTTGCATGGGGACGATCAATTAAAAGCCGTCGCCCAATGCCTGGCTGATATATTGTGTCGTCCTATGGATATTGTGGCGCGCCATGGAGGCGAGGAGTTTGCTTGTGTACTGCCTTGCACCGACGCCTTAGGAGCACGTCATATAGCGCAAGAGATGATAGATAGCGTCGAAAGCTTAGGTATCCCCCACAAGTTATCGCCCTATCATAAATTAACGATCAGTGTTGGTCTGGCTATGGTCGATGACGGTGTGAAGTCTGGCGAAGACCTGGTTTTAGCTGCGGACACATGCCTATATAAAGCAAAAAAAACTGGCCGAAATCGTCTTGTCAGCTAGGTTTATATACTCAGAGTCATTGAAGTTGCAGTTAGGCGGCACAAGCACTCAGCCCCATGAGCTTAGATGGTCTAAGTGATAGGGGGGTGAGTGACAGCAGCCTATAATACCAATCCGTATTAATAAGTACCCACTGAGAATACGTCCAGCAGTTTGAGCAAGGCGCCGTTATGCAGAAATAACCATTTCCTTTCAAAGAGCGATATCGCGGATAAAATACGCTGGTGCATTGCCTTTGGGCGAGCTGTAAATGGGCTTACTCTGCGTTGCCCGAATTCGAAAGAGCACCACTATTACTTCATTCAAGCGCCTTGATTAAGCCCGTGTCAATGCTCGCCCAGCGATCATTTACTAACACGGATTGGTATAACGCTGCCGCTTCAAGGGAGACGGGATATAGAATGGTTAAAGAGTAAGTTTATTTTTTGCTTTGGCGGATGTAACTTACCCCCCATCCCACCATCAATAAGCTGCAATCGGGGTAACCTAACGCTATTAAGGTTGCACGATCAAGACATCAGTTTTAAGTAAAACAAGTACGCTCTCTGCAGTATTACCCAGTAATTTGGCTTTTAATCCTTTTCGGCCAACACTGCCTATCACCACCAACGCAGCGCCTATTTCAGATGCGACACTGGGGATCACTTTTTTAGTGTCTCCTGCCTTGATATGTATATGTTCAGGGGGAAGCTCGTAGTCACCTAACATTGCCTGCATAAGGGGCATATATTTAGCCTTGGCTTGTTTCACCGTCTTGTTTTTATCAATGATCCCTAAGTCTTTAAGCACGGGCGAAATGGCCAAGCTAAAGCACAGATGCAAGGGCATATCGTTTGCTGTAGCCAGCATCTTGCCAGCTTCAATGAGTTTTTGGTTCAGGGCTTGTTTGGATTTCACCTTTGAAGCCATATCCAGAGACACCATAATAGACTGTTTTTTACGCCATTTTTTTTCTGCTACCAGCATAATAGGGGATACGCCATTGCGTAATAAGTGCCAATCAGTAGGGACGTAAAAGGCCCGCTCACTTCGATGACCCGTTTTAATAATCAAATCAAAACGATCAGCACAATGTTGCTTTACCCAACGGGCAATATCTTTGCTCCAAACTATTTCGCAGGTCGTGTTGTTGGGTAATTTCTGTTGGGCAATGGCCCCTTCAAGGCAAACTTTATGATCTTGCAAGATCCGTTCTTTTGCTTGCTCAATTTGTGTTTCGGATAGGCTCTCGGTCAAAATAGCCAGGTTTTCATAACTAAAGCCTACAACATGTAAGCTGGCATCATAACGCTTAGCCAAATTTTTAGCATGGGCCAGGGCTTTCTGCGATTTGTCTTTTTGATCTGAGATAACCAGAATATTTTTAATGTTCACTTATTCAACCTTGAATTTTTTGCTGATAGGGGGGTTATGCCCGCGCAGATTCTTGTAAGGAATACACCCGCAGTACTTGAGGTAAGATAAATATAGTAAATTTGTAATGGTAAAGATACTACCTTATTTGCTGCCGGGAAAAATCCCCTTTACTTACCCTGTATTATATTCAAATCTATGGCTGTTGCAGCCAACAAGGCGCACTATTTTTCTACAACCTGGGTGCATTTTATTTACATCACCTATACTTGATTTGTTGCCCTGGTCCGAGTCTTTGGAATATGTTGAAGATACGTATTGTGCTTTTATTGCTTTTACTCATCTTGCTATTTTTGCCTCCAACAGTCGCGGCAGGAAACAAGGCATGGGTGCTGGATATTCGTGGGCCTATTGGGGTAGCGACCACGGAATATGTTGTGTCCGGTATTGATTCGGCCCATGCAATGATAACCATGGACAAACCTGAGCTCATTATTTTACGTATGGATACACCCGGTGGTTTGGACAATGCCATGCGTCAAATTATTCAGCGTATTTTGTCATCGACTATTCCTGTTGTGGGCTATGTTTATCCCCAGGGTGGCAGGGCAGCCAGTGCCGGTACCTATATTTTGTATGCGACTCATATTGCCGCTATGGCCCCTGCCACCACACTAGGGGCAGCAACACCCGTACAAATAGGTGCTTCCCAGTCGCCTGGAACGTCTGATAATGATAATCACCCCCAACAAACCCAACCTGCCAGCACCATGGAACGTAAAATAACCAATGATGCTATCGCTTACATCGAAGGCTTAGCTGACCTAAGAGGCCGCAACCGCCAATGGGCGGCTGAGGCCGTTCGCTCAGCTGCCAGTTTGTCAGCCAGTGATGCTTTAAAAAACCAGGTGATTAATATTATTGCGCTTGATACCGCTGATCTTTTACATCAGCTTCAGGGCAGGCGGGTCATTTTGCCTGACAAGGAGGTCATACTTGATACCAGTGATACCGAGCTTGTCACAGTAAACGCAACCTGGAGACAGGAATTTCTGTCTGTTATCAGCAACCCAAGCATTGCTTATGTGTTGATGATTATAGGTGTGTATGGCCTTATTTTTGAATTCTCGAATCCCGGGGTAGGGGTGCTGGGTATTGTTGGCGCCGCTTGTATTTTGCTGGCGCTATATGCTTTTCAGGTTTTGCCAGTTAATTATGTTGGGGTCTGTCTCATTATACTGGGCGTGGGCTTGATGATAACCGAAGCCTTTGTGCCCAGTTTTGGAATATTTGGCATTGTCGGTACGGTAGTGTTGATTATAGGTTCGGTTATTTTAATCGATTCACCCGAGCCTGCGTTACAAATCGCCTGGCCTCTTATTTTTTCTGTCGCATTGGTCAGCGCCGGTTTTACGTTTTTAACTTTTACCATGTTATTTAAAAACCGCCGGCGGCCCGTTGTTAGTGGCGTTGGCACCTTAATTGGACGTACGGCTCAGGTTGAATTGATACATAAAACTCAAGCCCTTATCCGCTTGCAAGGCGAGCTATGGCAAGTACAGGCTGATAGCCCTCTGAAACCTGGTGATTGTGTCAAGGTGATTTCCAGAGATGGGCTAATATTAAATGTGAGCAAACAACCGGAGGTTCAGCAAAATGGATAGTACAATTTCCTTACAATATATGTGGATGCCCTTAATATTTTTACTCTTGCTCTTTGTATTTTCGATGTTTCGCATACTGAGGGAATACGAACGTGGGGTTATTTTCTTTTTAGGGCGTTTTGAAAAAGTAAAGGGGCCAGGCTTGATTATTGTTATCCCTATCATTCAGCAAATGGTGCGTGTGGATTTACGTACTGTTGTGATGGATGTGCCGACCCAGGATGTGATCTCACGAGATAATGTATCGGTTAAAGTAAATGCTGTTGTGTATTTTAAAGTTGTCGATCCGCAAAAAGCTATTATCCAGGTGCAGGATTTTCTGGAAGCAACCAGCCAACTATCACAAACCACCTTGCGCTCAGTACTGGGTCAGCACGAACTGGACGACATGCTGGCAGAGCGTGAACAGCTTAATGCAGACGTGCAAAGCATATTGGATAAACAAACGGATGCCTGGGGGATTAAGGTTTCTAATGTGGAAATAAAACATGTGGATCTGGATGAAAGTATGATCAGGGCTATCGCCCAACAGGCAGAAGCGGAACGGTCCCGACGAGCCAAAGTTATTCATGCCTTGGGAGAGCATGAAGCTGCGGAGAAATTGCTCAGTGCTGCCATTACCCTGGCAAAACAACCTGAGGCTTTGCAACTCAGATACCTGCAGACGTTGACTGAAATAGCCGGAGATAAAAGCAATACGATTATTTTTCCCATCCCCATGGATTTATTCCAGGGATTGCACAAAACAATCAACAATAAAGCGCAATAATTAAGACATTATTTCACCACAGAGGGCGCAGGGTAAATAACCTTTTTGTTTACACAAACTACACCCAAACCATCTACGTGGCTGGTGGCAAAAAACGTCTCACCACCGAGGACATAATCTATTATCTAGCATAATTTTCTTTCTCGATGATCTCGGTGGTGAATTTTATTTTGGGTTTACCCGTCGTCAAGGGATACGGATATAGGATAAGGCAAGCGTTACTTGCTCCCATTGGAGATTTCCTTTAATCATATGCCATGCTATTTCAGGTTTACGGGATGAATTTATTACATAAGACCTATCATCCTCCCGGCACTATGCCAGGTACACTCAAAGAGCCCTTATCTGGCACGTATAGCCTTTCACTTTTTAATTATTCAGGCCCGGACTTTTTCGAAGCGCACAATTTGCCAGCGGACACTTGTCGCACTTATATAGAAAATAACAATATTACCTGGGTCCACGTGCAGGGAGAGCCGAGCAAGCAAGCCCTTGTTTCACTTGTGGACAGTTTTGATATACACGAGTTGTATATTGAAGATGTGGCCAATGTTGGCCAGCGTCCCAAACTAGAGGTACTGGACAAGCAATTATTTTTGATTTTGAGCCTCCCGGTGAATGGACAAGAGAAGGTGAATATTGAACAAGTCAGCCTTTTTCTTGGCGAGCGTACCCTTATTTCATTTTGTACCGGAGACGTTAATCCCTTTGAAGCTGTCATTGAGCGATTAAGAACCAATCCTAGTCGACTGCGCAAACGCAAAACTGACTATCTGTTTTATTGTTTAATCGATTCAGTTATCGATTATGGTTACCCTATATTGGAACAATACGCCGACAATATACAGAATATTGAAGACGTTTTACTTGAAAGTCATAATAACAATGTATTGCACCAAATCCATTCGTTACGCAGAGAATTACTGTTGTTACGCAGACGACTTTGGCCACAACGTGAAGTGATTAACCAATTGTTGCGTAATGATGACAATAATCTTATCCAGTCTGATACCTTAATATTTTTACGTGATTGTCATGATCATACTATCTCCGTAATGGAAATCCTTGAGACCTATCATGAAATGACCTCAGGACTGATGGAATTACATATGACCACAGTCAGCCAGAGATTAAATGATGTTATGAACGTGCTGACTATCATTGCGACCTTATTTATCCCGCCCACCTTCATTGTCGGCTTGTATGGCATGAACGTCAGTCCCGCACTGGGTCCACTGAGTATGCCGGAACTGACATCTCAATATGGATATATAGGTGTATGGGGGATCATCATCACGATGATCAGCGGCATGCTTTATTACTTTAAGCGTAAAAATTGGCTGTAAAATAAACCTTGGTAATATCATGGGGTGAATGTCAATAGTGTGGCTCTGTCAACACAGCAGTAAAATCTGGCGTCAGGTATTTGTACCACTTGTGACCATCATCATAAGTTATTGTTAAGTAGAGGAACTTTTACCTGTCATCAATGTGGAACGATACAGTGTCAAGACTGGTTAGCCGTCATATCGGTCGCTAGCTCAGGTGAAACAGGATTAATAGCGGCTGGGATAGTGACTAGGGTTAAGCCCAATACTCAGCACAAAGCAGCTAATCAAACGAAAGTCTTTGAGCGATCAAAGTTTGCTGCAGGATCTGAGAAAAAAGAAGCAGCCTAGTTTAAAATTAGATTGTAGGAGCCCTGTGATGAGAGCGAAGCGATGTCGCTGGGTAATTCACTTTACCACGGCTTACAATGGTATGCAGATCACTCCTTATGCCAATAATGAAATTACTCAATTGAATTGTCGGCAACGTTTTAACTCCTCAAACGTCCATGACACCTGGAGGTTTTATTGAAAGATAATGTGGCAAAGCAGGACTCTGCGGGTATGAAAAATAAACCCTTTTATCAAAAGCTGAGGTTTGCGCTAAATGGCATGATTTACGCTTTGCGTAATGAAGCTAATATGCGCCGCCACGTTGTATTAGGCGTTGGCACAATCCTGTTGTTTGCTGTTATCCAAGTAGCATACATCTGGTGGGCATTAATAGGCTTGTGCATAGGTTTGATCCTCGCTGGCGAATTAATTAATTCGGCCCTCGAGGCCCTGATTGATCATCTCCACCCCGAGCTTCATCCCAGTATTGGCCATGTTAAGGACATGCTAGCCGCCATGGTGCTGGTACTGAGCATCACCGCTGCCGGTATTGGAGGGTTAGCGCTGCTCGATACGCTGTAAAATATCCCCATAAATTAATTTGGCTATTTTTTGAACAGCATTTATACTGTATATAAATACAGTTAGGAGGCTGATATGAACACGTTAAGTGGTTTAAAGGCAATTGATAACCTAATCGAAAAATACGGTATCGGTTTTGAGCAGGCCGACAATCCGTTTCAGTCTGTTTTGTGTATTCCTCCAGGTAATAACCTCGAAGAGCTACGGGAAGCGATTACCCCTTTTGGCCTGAAAACCTTCCCCCATGTAATTTGGCTAAAACTCAGTACCGCCCACTTGGAAGAAAGCGTATATTTACACCAGTTTCGATTACCTCAATTAGATGGTCGGGTATTTTGTTGGGTATTGGTCACGCAACAAGGCTGCTTGCTTGAATTTGCCACTGAAATAAACAAACTACATTATCTTAAAGCGGCAAAATACCTTTCCCGTTTGATCACTCACCATCCTCACGCTTCAAGGCGTTTTCACTTAACCTACGGTTAAATTTTCAGCCTCATAGTTTAGGCCGCCACTGTGTATACCCAAGTGACCTCAAGATGCAGAGTTCATCGGGAATTTAAATCGTCAAATACTAGGCATTTGTGCTGTGATATCGCTTCTCAGGGAGCTTGTCAGCGTTTTTCTGTAGCTCTGTGGGTCTATAACCTATTTTATTACCCGTCTCCCTTAAAGCGGCAGCGTTGTTGGTCGCTCTCACTCACCTCTATCCACTTACGCCTGAAGCACTTAGTTCTTCTAAGCTTATGGGGCTGAGTTCCTTTACCGCCGGGCTGCAACTTCAATCGCTTTGGTTATAGTTGTAAAAATTACCCCATGCTTTGTTGTATCTGACATTGTGCGCTTGAAAAAAATAATGTATTGGTGTGAAAATTTAAAAAAATCACTCTGATCACTCTTTAATCGCCCTCATTAAAATTGGACTGTGTTGTCATCAAAAAAAGTATCAGCCTTTAAAATATCGACTTCAGATGCTAAATATTGGTTATATCATGGCAATTTAGCCTACTAGATTGTTAAGCGACAAGCCGCAATCTAAGCAATTTTATCTACCGCCGGGTGGGCAAAAATGTAGACAGCATGGACATGGATGGGCATTAGTATTGTTGAAGTACTGTCTTAACCTCTTTTACCAATAGATGTTCAATATAGGGTTTCTCGAAAAAATCGATAGCGCCGGCTCGCATGGCTCGCACAGCCGTAGGAATGTCCCCCATGCGCGCCAAGATAATGGTTGGAATATGGTGACCCTGATGGACTAAACGTTCTAATAAATCAATACCGCCTTGAGTATCTTGTAAATTAGCCTCAATTAACATGCATGAAGCCTGGCTGATGCCAGGGTCACGTAACAGAGTCGCAGCACTGGTAAAGCAAAGGATTTGCGCGTTTAAAGGGGCGAGTAAAGAGGACAGGGATGCCAGGGCATTTTCGTCTTGATCAACCAGGTATATAATGGGTTGCCGGATAGGATTTTTAGTGAAGTTGAACATCCCCCAACTTTGCCTCTAAGGTGATGGTAGTCGCCTTAGATTAGGGTTTTGTAGGTAAATAAACTTGTTTTACGTCAATAAGACATGAATTCTCAGTAAATTAGAAAAAATGAACTAAGGCGTTACAAAAATAATTATTCCTGCGTCAATACCATAGTAACTAGCTCGGCTAGTGAGTGGGCCTGCATTTTATCCATCACATTAGCACGGTGAATTTCAATGGTGCGCTGACTTAACGTTAAATCGCTGGCAATGATTTTGTTGGCTTGGCCCGCAATAACCCGTTGCATCACTTCCTGCTCACGCTTGGTCAGCGACTGCAGGCGTGTCTGGATTTCCAGTGCGTAAAAGGCTTGTCTTTGTGTCGTTCTGTTTAATTCCAGAGCATGCTGAATACAATCCAGTAATTCTTGCTCACGAAAAGGTTTTTGTAAAAACTCTAACGCACCGTTTTTCATTGCCTCCACGGCCATGGGTACATCTCCGTGGCCGGTGATAAAGATAATGGGCAGTGGGCAGTGTATTGTGTTCAACTTTTGTTGGCATTCCATACCGCTAATGCCGGGCATACGAATATCCATGACAATACATCCACACAAGGTTTTTAAACTTGCAATATCATAAGTATCTAAAAATACCTGGGCATTAGCATAGACAGAGTTAGCGATACCTACAGAGTCGAGCAACATACTTAACGAGTCCTGCACGGCCTCATCGTCATCGATAATGTGTACGATTTGATCACAAAGGGGAATATTGGCTTTTTTTTTCCTGCGTTCAATCATCTATTGTAAACTCTGATAAAGTATTAACAATTGGCTTGGCGGGTAAGGTAAAGGTAAACACACTGCCAGTAGTCACGCCCGGACTATGTCTTAATTCGCCGCCATGAGAATGAATAATAGACTGACAAATGGGTAAACCCATGCCCATACCAGTGGGTTTAGTGGTAAAAAAGGGATGAAATAAGCTATTTTTATTTTCCACACTGACACCGTGGCCTGAATCAGACACCGACACTTCAATAAATTGCTGGTTAAGCCATCTTAAATGGATATGCACCGCTTCAGTCGACTGATTTTCCATTGCATCAATGGCATTGCGGATAAGATTAAACAGCACTTGTTGGATTTGGATAGGGTCTATCATTAGCTGGGGTTTAGGCTCAATATTTAAATGCAGCTTAATACCGTGGTCGAGTAAGCGGGTATCAACTTTTGCTAATTCAATCGTATCTTCAATTAGCCCATTTAAATCCACAGCTTCTCTTTGTGCATGTCGTTTTTTAACAAAAGCACGCAATCTGCGTATCACTTCACCTGCCCGTAGCGCCTGTTTACTGATTTTTTCTAAGGTGTCAGATAATTTTTTCTGCTGAAAATCGGCTGTGGATGCATCCAGGTTGCTTTTGTTAAGCATATTTTTACAAGCCTGGGCATAACTGCTTACGGCCGATAAAGGCTGATTAATTTCATGGGCAATTCCAGCGGCCATTTCGCCCATAGTACTTAAACGTGTCACATGAGCCAAGCGCTCCCGGTTTATAACGGCATCAGAATGGGCTTTAATGCGCTCAGAAATATCACGAATAATACCCACAAATTGTTTATGGCTAGAATCCTTCACTTCTCCCACCGACAGTTCAATAGGAAAAATTTTTCCGTCTTTTTTACGAGCCTTAACTTCACGGCCTATACCAATGATACGGGCTTGATTGGTATGCATGTAATTATGTAAATATTGATCATGCTCACCCTGGTATGGCTCGGGCATGAGCATTTTCACATTATTACCTACTACCTCTGTAGATTGGTAACCAAACATTCGTTCTGCTGCGGCGTTAAATAATTCAATGTTCCCCAGATGATCAATAATAATAATAGCGTCGACCGCGGCATCAAGAAGGGCGCTCAACTTGGCATTGGCGTCTGCAACATCACGTTGGCTCTCGCCTGGTTTATTTTCTTTGCCTAACCCTATGGTCACCATTTTTTTCCAATTTTTTATCTGATGATAATATTTTTGCTGGTTTTTGAGAAAAAAAACGCAAAGTGAAGTTTGTCTTGCGTGCCACGTAAGGTATAGGATTTAGTTCACAGGTGAAAGTCGAATACGGGTAAATTTTGTGGCATGATTTTTCAATCAACCCGCACAGTATGAGTCAAGAAGTATATTATGGCTATACCCTTATCCCTTGACGGTTGGGCGTTGGCACTCCCATGGTTTTGAGACTATATTTTCGTTTTCAGCTAACCCATATTTATCCGAGATGGGTGTGCCCTGTGCGGTGAGATGTTCCTTTGCTCCCCTGGCTGCAACTTTCTGTGCGTTACCTGGGTATATATTTAGCAGATATATTTGGGCTATGTGTGTTGATTAATACATTTTTTAAAAAAACCAAGGACAACACAATGCAAACACTTCCACACCACTATAATGTTCAAGCTACCGGCCAGCCGGATAGTAATGTGCAGGTTTATGCAAAAAATCTGGCAGATTTAACCCTAGCGCCACCTTCGCAGTTTGGCGGTCCAGGGGATCAATGGTCACCTGAAGATCTCTTTATGGCATCGGTCGCAAGTTGTTTTATCCTGTCATTTAAAGCCATTGCCAGGGCCTCAAATCTTAGCTGGTTATCTGTAGAGTGTGATGTGCAGGGTGAACTTGATAAAATGGAGGGTAAAACGCAATTTACCAACATTGTTATCAAAGCCAAATTAGTGATTTCACCGTCACAAGACAGTGAAAAGGCTCAACGTCTGCTCATTAAAGCCGATCAATCATGTCTGGTGAGTAACTCTGTAAAGGCAGGTACGGATCTTGAGTGTGAAGTAATAGTTCATCAGCAGTCGTGATGGACTGGTGATGGACTCAATTACGGGCTGTTAATAGCAGCCAATTTATTTATTGAGTGAGTCTCAACTCACGTCTGTTAACGCCTCAAAACCACCGACCAAATCAAATAACTCTTCATCTATGCTGCTTTGTCGTTGGTGATCAAAGGTGTGTTGTAATCGGTCTTGCAGTTCCTCGATGTTTTTTTCGGCCCGTTGCATGGCAATTAAACGACTGGCGTTTTCACTGGCCAGTGATGCAGAGCAGGCTTTGAATACAGATACAAAAAGGTATTCATGAGCAAGGGCCCGTAAGGTTACCGCCGGGCTATTTAATAACTGGGGAAGCTGTTTGGTGGGCCACTTTCTTGTCGTCAAAGATTGTTGCCATTGTTGATCAAGGGGCAACAGTGTCTGGCAAACAGGTAGATAACGGGTCTTTGATTGAGGGCGATTATAAAAAATAAAAACCTGATCGATCTCCCCTTTTTCCCGCTGTTGAACTATCTCGATCAGCAGTTCTGCGACCAAAGAAGTGATGGATTCGATACCGCTGGGCAGGGCAAAGCTGCGCCCGGCCATCAGCGGTGTTTCATTCAGGCGAGCCTGCATACGTTCACCTATAGCCCAATAGCATTTTTTACCGGGATACTTGGCTAATTCTTGTGCGACAAAGCTAACCAGGGTGTCATTGAATTGGCCGACCAAACCTTGATCAGAGCCAAATATAATCGCACCAATAGTGTCTGTTTTTTTATTGGCAAGGGGATTAAAGGGCAGTATGGCCGGTTGAAAACCATGGGGTTGCGTACCGGTAAAGCATGCGCTTAAGGCCAATTGTATAGTGCGGTAATAATCATCCAGTGATATGACCGATTTTTCATACTGGGTGATGCTGGCAGCTGCCATAGCTTTCATGGTGCGTACCACAGATTTCAAATCACTTGCGGTGTTCATTTTGCGCTGTAAGTTGACCATAGAGCCGCTCATAATGTGTCTGCGCTTTGGGCTTGATGGGGGGCTTCATTGTTTATTAATACGCTTTGGTTTAAAGGCATATCCGCTAAAACTTGCCGTGCGAAGTCAAGCACTGTCTGTTTGTCTTCGTCATTTAACCGCTCTGCCGCCTCTAATTTCCCCATTAGCACCAGGGGAAAACTTTGTGTAGCCTTTATTAATGTTGACTCGGCCATAGCCATCATCGCCAAAGGGACAGGGTCAAACAGCTTATTGGTTAACGCTAATAAAATCGTAATTTGTGCCGCTACCGACAAAGGCGAAGACTCTGTTTGTTTAAGGCAAGCTCGAATGCGACGACCATGTTCAATGGTTTTTATGGCATTTTCATCCAGGCGTGCGCCAAAACGGGCAAACGTTTCCAGCTCCTCAAATTGGGCATAAGCCAGTTTGAGATCGCCGGCCACGGCTCGATAGGCAGCCCTTTGTGCCTTGCCGCCCACTCTTGATACGGACTTTCCTACGTCAACGGCAGGCAATACACCTAAATCAAACAGGGCTGGGGACAGGTAAATTTGTCCATCCGTAATAGAGATCAAATTGGTGGGAATATAGGCCGCCATATTTTGCGCTTCTGTTTCAATAATAGGTAAGGCCGTTAGCGACCCTCCGCCATACTCTTTTTTTAAATGTGTTGAGCGTTCTAATAATCGCGAATGAATATAGAAAATATCTCCCGGAAAGGCCTCTCGCCCTGGCGGTCTGCGCAGTAATAGAGAAAGCTCTCTGTATGAGCGGGCATGTTGTGTCAGATCATCATAAATGATTAATACATCTCGTCCCTTTTGCATAAAATACTCGCCAATACTGGTTGCGGCATAAGGCGCTATGTAATTTAATCCTGGTGGATCGCTCCCTTCGGTGACCACCATGACTGTGTATTCCATGGCTTTTTTATGGTTTAAAATAGCCATGGTTTTAGCCACCGACGACGCCCGCTGACCGATGGCGCAATAAATGCACAGTACTTTCTTGCCGCGCTGATTGAGTATGGTATCGATCGCTATGGCGGTTTTTCCGGTTTGTCTGTCACCGAGGATCAGTTCTCGTTGACCACGCCCTATGGGCAACAAGGCATCAATGACTTTTAAGCCAGTTTGTAAGGGTTCTGTAACGGGATTGCGAGCCATAATAGCCGGGGCCGGACGTTCAATTGGCATACGCTGGCTGAGATTTAATGGCTCCTTACCATCTAGCGCCCGACCAGTAGGGTCGATTACGCGCCCCAAAAGCTCATCACCCACTGCGATATCCATCACTCGCCCGGTGCGCAGCACTTCGTCGCCGGCACCGAGCTGCCAATACTCCCCTAACAGCACCACACCCACTTCAGTTTGATCTACATTAAAGGCAATACCATATATATTGTGCGGAAATATCAATAACTCTTCAAAGCCCACACCCGGTATGCCACTTACCATAGCAATACCGCTAGAGACACTGGTTACTGTACCCACTTCCTGGGGCGAAAGCTCAGCTTGCAGGCTTTCCCGGCTGTGCTGTAAATCTGCAAAAACCTGTTTATAAGCAGCGCCGATGTGGCTCTCAAACCATTCACTCACGTCTCAAATCCCTGTTGTTAACAACACTACACATCAGCGCTGCTTAGCTGTTTATGATTTTGATTTTCATTCAGTTTTTTCATACCTAGCTGGTTTATATTTTGTTCTAAAGCCGCCATATAGTGGTTGCTATTCCAGGCTATTTTCCAACCACCCATAGCAAGTTCAATCCCATTAATAAATTCCGGTACATGCTTAAAGGTAAGCTGCACAGTTTTATCGTCGCGGTTGCCAAATTTATGTTGCATACACAGCCGGATTTGATTTTGTTGCGTGGCATCAAGCTCAAATGCGCTGCGCACCAGTACCGAGTAATTCGCGCATGCAAGGGCTGTTGTTAGCTCACCGTGGTGCTCAACTTGTAACTTATCAAGGCGGGTTAACAGGGCGTTTAACATACATTGCTCAATATCCACGCCAGCCAGGTCACGCAATATTTTACGGGTAGTGGCATAGACTTCCTTGATACTTTGGCGCAGCAAGTCATGGTGCAAACTTTGTAGTTCTCTTTGCAGGGCTTGCAGGCGTTTTCTGAGCATGTCATCTGCCGCCGTTTGCGCCGCTGCAAATAGTTTCTTGCGTTGTATTGCCGCTTCTTCGTTAACCTTATTTAAGGTAAGCAGGCGGTGTTGCTCTAGTTGTTGCTGCTCATGTTCCAGTGCTGTTTTTAATTTTTTTGCATCAGCATTGCTGGCGTTGGCGTCTTGCAATATGTCATTTATTTTTTGCTCCCGAGCATCTAAAGCATCCAGTATAGGGTGGTATAAAAAGCGCTTTAATAGCCAAATAAGGATCAAAAAATTAATTATTTGTGCGCCGACCGTAAACCAATCAATAGGCATGTTTAGCCTCCACTTTGAGCGATAAAATAGTTCCAAAAGGGATTAGAAAACAACACTATCATCGCCACGACAAAACAATAAATGGCGGTTGATTCAATCATCGCCAGTCCCACAAACAAGGTGCGGGTGATGGTTGCCGACGCATCGGGTTGCTGAGCTAATGCACTTAAGGCTGTTGCGACAGCCTTGCCTTCAGCAAGGGCGGGGCCCAATGATCCAAAAGCAATAGTGATACCTGCTGTTATGATCGATGCCAAAGCAATTAGCGTTAAGCTATCCATGATATTTCCTTACTTTTTGTTATGATCAGTTGAATCAATAGGAGGCGTGTTTTCATTGTTTACTGTGGTGGCAGCGGCGATATAAACCGAGGCCAGAATAAAAAATATGTAGGCTTGAACCATGCCGGTCAGTAAACCCAGTGCGGTCATCAGAATGGGGAAAAGCAGGGGCGAGATCAGCAATAAAATGGCCATGATCATGGTGCCACTCATCATATTGCCAAATAAACGAACGGCCAGTGCCAGGGTACGTGATAACTCGCCAATGATATTAAAAGGCAGCATAAGTAGGGTCGGTTTCATATAAGAAGCCATATAGGCCCTGGGACCTTTATTTTTAATGCCAAAATAGGGCACCGCAATAAACACACAACAGGCCAATGCCACAGTGGTGGATAAAGAACTGGTAGGGGCTTGGTAGCCTGGAAATATGGTGAATAAGTTTGCACAGGCAACAAATAAAAACACACTGCCTAAAAAGACAATATATTGCTTTGGCTGGTTTAATCCTGCCTGGTTAATTTGCTGCTCTGTAGTGAGCACGATAACTTCCAAACCATTTTGCCAGCGAGAACGATGCAGCCCAGTTGACAAGTTTCGCGTGACCAGTTTGGCGCTAATGGCTAACACCAATATTAGCCCCCAGGTAAAGACAATAGTGGCATTGAGCTTGAAAAAACCATATTGCCAAAAAATAATTTCGTCGGGACTAATATGCATGATAGCGCGCTCAGTTCAGTGTATTTGGGCGGGTGGTCTGCTTAAAAACCACTCGTCTTTGCACCCATTCACGGGCGATAACAAATCCAAGCAGACAGATCACTAATGGCAACCAGCCGCTCTTTGCTACAAAATAGAACCCGCCCAAAGCGAGCCCCATTCTTAGCAGTACTCCACCCACAAACCAGCTAGCCGGATGGCGTGATAACAAACCCCTGCGCACGGTAAGCCATAAAATCAAAAAAAACGCCATGCCCAGCACCATGCCAAACATCAATACTGGCAACAGAGTGAAAATCACGTCTGGCAAATCAGTCATCTTGCTGCTCCTCCTTATTACGTTTTCCCATTGCCTGATCTTCTTTATTGACCCAACTCCATGCGGTAAAACACCCAAAAACAAGTCCCGCTAACAATAAAGCTAAGGTCCATGAACGTTCGTCTGAATAATGCTTGTCTAACCACATCCCTAATACGATCCCTAGCACAGTGGGTATGGCGACCGACCAACCAATCAAGCCCATCATGCCCAGGCCAAACCACATTGTGTCCCCATGACTCCGAGCATTAACCTTGCGCTGCGCCTTTATCCCTATTTGTTGGGATAACGTCAGCTTTATGGGTTTTTTTACTGTTTTTTTGGGCTGGTTATTCACAGCATTAACGTCTTGTTAATTCAGAAAATTGACGCAAAAACCCGCTTTCAAGCTTGGTTAACACCTGGTGTAACGCTTTATCTTGTTCATCAAGGCATAAGAATTCCGTTTTTATGGCTTGACGTAATGCGGTAAGTGGCACGCCGCCAAACGCTCTGCGCACAGATATCAATACCTGATCACCCGTTTTAACCAGTACCCCTTCGTCAACGCCGACGAATACTTCGCCCTGGGCTTTGGTTTCATAGGTTAATATGCCAGGAATAAGGGCCGCAGCGCAGTCCAGGCGGTGAGGTAATATGCCAAAAGAGCCTTCATGGGTTTCGCCTATTATGCGCAGTACATCAGTATGTTCGGCAAACACCAGATGGGGCAGCAAAATCTTAAGATGCATCATGTTCTGCCTCCGAGCTTGGGATGTGGTTTTGAGCCGGTTTAACGGCTTCATCCAGGGAGCCAATCATATAGAGGGCACTTTCAGGGTAATGGTTGAACTCACCGCGTAATATACGTTCGCAGCCGGTGAGAGAGTCTTCAAGACTCACCAGTTTTCCCGTCATGGAGGTAAATTGCTCGGTAGTAAAAAAGGGTTGGCTGAAAAAACGCTCTAACCTGCGCGCACGCACCACCACATCCCGATCGCTGGCTGAAAGCTGTTCCAGTCCGAGCATGGCGATAATATCTTTAAGATCTTCATATTGGGCTAGCACCTGGCGAATTTCCTGAGCCAGGGCATAGTGGCGCTTACCCACAATACTGGGGGTTGTCATTTTAGAGCTGGACTGGAGGGGATCGATGGCCGGATACAAACCCTCACTGGCGCGCTTGCGTGATAACACCAAAGACGCCGATAAATGTGAAAACGTATGGACAGCTGCCGGGTCGGTAAAATCATCGGCAGGTACGTAAACCGCTTGAATGGAAGTAATGGCCCCCGTCTCTGTGCTGGAAATCCGCTCTTCGAGACTGGCCAGCTCTGTGCCCATAGTGGGTTGATAACCCATTCGCGAGGGCATCTGCCCCAATAAACCGGATACCTCAGAGCCCGCCTGAATAAAGCGAAAAATATTATCAATCAGCAGTAGAACATCTTTATGCTCATCGTCTCTAAAATACTCAGCCATGGTCAGCGCGGCATGCCCTACCCGAAAGCGACTGCCCGGTGGTTCATTCATTTGCCCGAAGAGCATCACCATATCGGGCAAGACACCTGCCTGTTTCATATCGCGGTATAACTCTTCTCCCTCCCGGCAACGCTCGCCTATGCCACAAAAAATACTCACACCTTGCTGATGACCAAGCATATTGTGGATCATTTCGGTTAATAACACGGTTTTGCCCACGCCAGCGCCACCAAATAATCCAGCCTTGCCGCCCCGTTCCAGAGGAGACAAAACATCGATGATTTTTATACCGGTCTCAAATATCTGTGAGCTACTGGCGCGAGTATTCAGCGCCGGTGGCGCTTGATGGACACTGCGCCATTGCACATCGGTTGGCGCAGGCAGGCCATCAATAGGGGCGCCAAAGACATCAAACATACGTGACAGTATAGTGTTACCTACCGGTGCTTTAATGGGTTGGCCCGTATTGATTACAGGCATACCACGAGCGAGTCCCTGGGTGGGGGTTAAGGCTATCGCTCTTACCTGATTGAGCGTTAGCTGAGTGTGTACTTCCAATACCGTTTTTTTATCTTGCGCATACAAGACAGTGTGAATAGCAGGCAGGTTAGCGTTAAATTCAATGTCTACCACGCTGCCGCGTACCGCGACTACCGAACCGCAATTGACAGTGCCACTGACAGCGTCGAGAGAATCTCGTAATTCACTAGCGGTAGACATAAAGATTCCGTAAAAGGAT
>Ga0307489_10000241_pt1 | contig 31430 bp, 38 predicted proteins | sample SB12metaG_FD_202247 | JGI IMG/M metagenome (GOLD analysis project Ga0307489, IMG submission 202247) | Sea-ice brine microbial communities from Beaufort Sea near Barrow, Alaska, United States - SB 1.2 | ecosystem: Environmental > Aquatic > Marine > Coastal | place: USA: Alaska | collected... | reverse complement strand
GCTGCATCAAGTTCTGCCTTGAGCTGCGCCGCCTCAGCCTCTGCCTCGAGCCGTGCCGTCTCCGCCTTATCAGCCACAGCTGCCGCCATCTCCGCCTCTGCGGCACGCAGCTCGGCCTTCGCCTCACGTTCCACCTCCGCCGGTCGTGCAAACTCTGCGGCGCGTTCACGTGCCGCGGCACGCTTGGCCTCCGCCGCATGCTCCGTTGCCGCCGCCGCCGCTGCTGCTGTCTCCTCCTCCTCCTCCTCATCCATGTCCTCAGGATATGCCTCGTCCTCAGAATAAGCCTCGTCCTCGGACTGCTCCTCCTCCGCGGCATCTGCTTCCGCAAACACGTCCACATCATCGCTCTCGTCGCCCTCATCTCTCTCCTCCACTCAGGGTCTCGCACCAGTTCCCTTCTCAGCTCCACCTGAGCCTTCGGGTTTTATCAAATAATTATTGCAGACGACGGTAGAACATGTTAGAGACAGAGCCAAATTAGCGCCGGCTCTTGAAGGGCACCGTCGAGGTATCAAGTGGGATAACGGCCAGTGGCTTCAGGGACAATGCAGTTCGAGTTGAGCTGCAACGGTATCGAGTGGCCTGACCAGGGAGGAGGATGTGGCGAGTGTGTACGGGTGGGTACACTGGTACACTTTGCACAAACAGTCAGATTGAGGTGAAAACAAGACGCCGTGTTAGGCCAGGGAGGAGAATGCGGCGAGTGAGTACGGGTAAACCGCTACACTGTGAGCAAACAGTCAGGCTGAGCTGCAACGGGATCGAGTGGCCCCGCGGCCTGCCTCCAGCAAGTCTTCATACGTCAGGCCGGTGGGGGCGGCAGCTCGGGCGGACGTGGGTCGGTCGGCGGTAATGGCGGCATCGACCGCCTCTGCCGCCTCCCTGGCGGCCGCCTCCCCCGCCCCATCCGCCCCCGCCGTTCCCGCCGCCTCCCCCGCCCCAAGCGCCCCCACCACCCTCGCTGCCTCCCCCGCCCCCGCGTCACGTCTGGCGGACGTGGGTCGGGCGGACGTAGGCCGGGCGGATGTGGGCCGGGCGGACGTGGGTCGGGCGGACGTGGGCCGGGCGGCAGCGGCGACAACGCGAGCGGCGGGGTTGGGCGGCTTGCCGACGGCGGCGGCAGCGGCAGTGGCGGTGGCGGCTGCGGCAGTGGCGGTCTTGGTGTCAGCTTCGGCTTTGGCTTTCGCCTTGGTGTAGCGGCGAAAGTTGCAACTGAAAGCAAAGTTTGAAAGCGGTTGATCACATTTAGGTGTCAAGCGCTGACACCAGGCGCCGTCAAACCAGGGTCGATCAGGGGTCAACCTGCACCGTCCCACCCTGGCTTCGTCCGCGGCTGCTTTCTTCTCGGCAGCCTTCGAAGCAGCTGCTGCCTTTTTGTCAGCGGCGGCGGCGGCTGCGGCGGCGGTCTTCGTGTCAGCTTCTGCTTTGGCTTTCGCCTTGGCTTCATCCGACGCTGCTTTCTTGTCGGCGGCCTTCGTGGCAGCCGCGGCCTTCTTTTCAGCGGCGGCGGCAGCGGTGGCGGCCCGTCTCTCAGCGGCGGCTGTGGGGGCGGCGGTGACGGCGGCGGCGGCGGCGGAGGTGGTGGCGGTGGAGGAGACTGCGACGGTGAAGGAGGCTGTGGCTGCGACATGGCTCCTCGGCGAAGCAGACGCGACGCGGCGAGGCTGAGGCTTCGCGCGTCGAGGCGCGGACACCGCTCGCGCCGCCACCGCTCTGTGCCCCGCTTCCGCATCGGCCGCCGGCGAAGACACCGCTTGGGCCGGCTCGCCGCCGCCGCCGCCGCCGGTGCTAGTGCTGGCGGCGGAGGAATCCAGGCGGCCCAATACGGGCGGCGAGGCTGCGCCCGCCCTCTCCCTCCTCCTCGCCCTCTCCATCTCCAGCTTAATCTCCCTCTTTTGCTCCCAGTCCCTCTCCCTCTCCCTCTGCCTTTCTCTCTCACTCTCCAGTTTCCTGTGCCTCTCCATCTCCCTCTTCATCTTTCTCTCCTTCTCCCCCTCCCTCTCCTCTCTCCAGGGTCGGTTGTATAATGCAGAGCCACGTCGTATGATTGAATGATGACGGGTATCTCACGACATGATGTTTCAATGTGGTGGATGACATGGCGAGCACCGGTACACTGTGTGGCGGACGACGCGGCTCCGCATGATTCCTGTGTCCCTGCCTCCCTCAGCGCTGCCTCTTTCAGTGCCACCTTTTTCAGCGCCATCTCCGTCAAAGCCGTGTCCCTCTTGCCCGCTTCCCTCTGCGCCGCGTCCCACTACGTAGGGCTGAGCAAATTTTGCCGGCAATGCTTTTGGAATTTTGGGCATTTCTGCGGCAACGGAAATTCCGGCAACTTGGGCGAATTCCGGATTATTTTCGCGGAATTTGGGCGGAGTTGGGCGGGATCGAAAGTATTCGGGCGGATTAGTGCGGATTTGGGAAGAAAAAGCGGAAATTATAGCGGAAATTTGGGGGATTCGCAGCGGGAATGTGGAAAAGAACTTTGGGGGGTTGCCATCGGCAAAATTCGCTCGCCCCTACCTTTGCGCCGCCTTCCCCAGCGCTATCTGCCTCAGCGCCTGCCGCGATACAGCAGTGCCGCCGTATGCGAACGCAGCTCTCCTGTCGGAGGCGGCGGCCCCCACGCGCAGGGGATCAGCCTCCCACTCAAACGCCCCCAGGAGGAGGGTCATTGAGAACAAGCGCTCGAACCGCGGTCAGACGTGCCGCATGACTTACCTCCAGGGTCAATGCTCATATAGACCATGCACACGCGGAGGACGAGCAGGAACACAACATGGGTGGAGTGCGGCGTTCTCAATACCCCCCCTGCCCGGTCGCAGATCCCGCAGCGACACCTCCGGCTGCAGCGGGGGGGGCTCTGAGTGCGCCACCGAGTAGGGCCTGGCGTGTATTGCTCGCCACGTCATGGGGTGCAATTTGACTCTGCAGACGAGGGTTCAAAGTGCGTTGGGTGACGTGGCGAGCAGTATCCGCCAGGCCATACCTCTGGGGGCGCCGCCGAGCGCGCCGCGAAGCGCGAGACCGAGCGCGGCGTGGCTGCCGCCGCCGCAGCCGCCGCCGCGACGCGACGCCGCTCCCGCTCCCGGTCTTGCAGCTGTCGCAGATGCTGCTGCACCTGCGCCTCGCTTTAGTGGCGCATTGTGAAATTGGAAGCAAAGTATGAATGTGGTACGCCGTAATCTAGCTTCAAGCGCCGCCTAAGCGGGACCCAAGCGTGGTCAGCCCGGATTTGACGTGATGTCAACCTGCACCGCCCTGCCTCGTGCGTGTGCTGCTGTTGCTGCCGCTGCTCGAGCCGCTCCCGCAGCTGCTTCCCATTGAGCGGATGGGCTCGCGGGGAGGCGGACGTGGGCCTGGCGGACGTGAGTCTGGCGGAGGCTGGCCTGGCGGAGGCGGGCTGGGAGGAGGCTGGCATGGTAGAGGTGGGCACAGCGGACGCTGGCCTGGCGGGCAGGACGTCGCCATCGCCAGCTGTCCGTTCCAGGGGGGGTGAGGTCGCCCCGGCGGCAGCGGGGTGTGCTGGTACACTGTGGTCATGCAGTCTGGGTGAGGGGCGACGACTATCCGATGGCGCAATCCAGGAGAGCCTCTCCTGGGGCCATGCGCTGTTGGCTGTCGAGCTCGCGGCAGCTGCCGATGCCGCCGAGCTCGGACGCAACCTTATCTGCGGAACTAGCCTCAACTGGACGCTGTAGGGCGACCTTGTCGGGGCGGCTGCCGAGGTGAGGCGGCCGGGGCCCTCATCCGCACCCGCGCCTCGCCGTGGGGACGACGCATCCGTGGCCAGGGTGCACCACCACCGCTGGCAGTGAGGCAAGTCGATTCCAACTCGGTCGTTCCCCTCCACACTACTTTTAGCAGCTCTCGGAGAAGCCGAAAGCATTTGTGGTGGTCAGCTGAGTTACGAGTACCACAAACGTGTTTCAGTGGTGGTAGACTTTCCGCGTCCTTACCCGGGCTTCCGAGCCGCCTCCGCGGCGTCGCCAGTGCAACTCCAGTGCTCCGGCCGTGCGCCAGGGCCTTACACCAGCTCCCTGTCAGCTTTAACCACAGTGAGCACCTTCTCAATCGAGGGACGTTGAGCTTGAAGTCGCCGTCCAATGCCGCCGCCGCCGCCGCCGTGCGATGACTTGACTGGTTGGAGAGATGCACCGGCTGGTAATTGAGCTGACACGGGGAAGGAGTGTGAGGCCGCGGCGGAGGCCCTGCCGTACGCCCGCGCCGCTCGCTGGTCCGCGGCGACGCTTCCGACATCCACCTGAGATGGGTCTGGGAATGCGCCAGGGAGCAACGGCCAGGGCGCCAGGGAGTGCTCCGCCGCCTCCTCTGGCAAGGCGGGCTGCCGCGGAGGGGAGCAGACACCACCGCCGACCATCGAGGTCCGACAGAGCGCGCTAGTGCGCCATTTCAGGCACCGTGCCGCTGCGAATGGGGGAGGGAGCGCGCAAAATGTGCTCTTCTTGGCTCCAACGTCCCAAATATGAACTTTCACGTTTCCAGAATGAAAAATAACGGCCGTTTGAGCGAATGGGTAGGCAAGGTAGGTGGAGCCTGCCACCCGGCACAACACGGGCAACACTTGACGCAAACGTGCGCTGGCGGACGACGAGGCGCGGCTAAAGCTTTACGAGTCTGCCGTCAAGTCGCGTGAAGAGGCAGTGGCCGCAAGGCAACGCGAGAGGCAGAGAACCTCCAGAAGCACCTAGAGGGCCTCATCCAGAACTTTGACAGCAGCACTCGTGAGGGGAACGTGTCCGGCTTGGCCGCGAGCACATCAGGCTTGAACGCTCGCGCTCACCGGCGCCCCGCAATTGGAGCGACACACCATGAAGGGCCAGCTCGAGGCGGAGCAGCGACGGCTGGAGGAGATGAGGGAAGAGCGCGCCCGGGAGCGGGAGACGTTCCTCGCTGAATGTCTAGAGGAGCGCAAGACCATCAGCCAGGAGCGCGCAGGGCTAGCGCATCAGAAGGAGCGCGCGATGTCTGCGGCAGGGGTTTACACTCGTCCACTTCTCAGCTCAACTTGAGCCGTGTCTGACACAAGACACACCTTACACACCCTACCCCACCCCCTACCACCCCCTTAACACGGGCTATACGACCCCTATGCGCACCCCCTATCCCAAACGAAGCGCTCAAGTTGAGCTGAGAAGCGGACGAGTGTAAGCCCCTGGTCTGCGGTGGTTTCAGCAGAGAAGCGCGCGGCAGAGCTTGACGCCCGCATAGCGCTGGAGTCGGCGCAGCACGAAGTGCAGCAGCGTTACGCCGAGGAGTTGAGAGAGGCGCTAGGCAAGGAGAGGCGGGAAACAGCGGCATGCCGGGCAGGGGCTTACACTCGTTCACTTCAGAGCCCAATTTGAGGACCTGCGGGACACATCGCTCACGTTCGAGCTCAACTTGAGCACCTTCGGAACACATCCACGGGTAAATTTGAGTTCACGAAGGACAAGTGAGCTCAAGTTGACCGGAAAGGGTCAAAGTAAGCTCAAGTTGAGCGGAAACGGGAACGAGTGTAAGCCCCTGATGCCGGGAGGCGCTCGAGGCGGAGCGCGACGCCTTCGAGCAGGAAGCAGCGCGGTTCACGGCACTCGGCATGCAGACGCAACAGCGCTCAGAGGAGGCGGCGCGAGCCAAGGAGGCGGCTGCACAGTTGCGGCTAGCAGCAGAGACGCAACACCGCGAGACCGAGGCACTCATGAGACAGTTAGAGGTGGGAAATGACGCCACAACGGCACTTGCAAACCCGCGTCTGGCCCAAGCTTGGTTCCCCTATGCCTTATAGCCTTACCAGTACGTGCCTAAATATTATCCCACGCTCACCCAAGCTCACCCAAGCTCACCCAAGCTCACCCAAGCTCACCAAGCTCACTGCAGCTTGCCTTATCTCACCAAAGCTCACCCAAGCTCGTTGGCTCATTGTGTGCACCTTCGCTGCAGGTGCGGCAACAGGCACTGCAGGAGCAGCACGTTAGGACATCTGCTGACCAAAGAGCGTTGGAAGACGAACGGAGGAGCATCACAGAGGAGCGCGCGGCTCTGGGAGAGGACCGACTTCGCACGTCCCGGGCAGCGGAGGCCGTGAGGCAGGGGCTTGCACTCGTCCACGTTTCAGCTCAACCCGCGCCGTTTTTGCCCTTCACAGACTGATGTCAACCAGAGTATCCCACAGAAAGTGCTTACGTTGAGCGAAAAACACTTGTCCAGTGTAAGCCCCTGCAGTGAGGGCGATGCAACTGCGCGTGAGTGAGCACCTCAGCGGAGGCGGCACGGCAACCATGTCCGACTCTGAGTTGAGGCAGGGGCTTACACTCGTCCACTTCTCACCTCACTCAACCTAAGCCGTTTGGTCATTGAGCCATTTTGTGTCCAGTTTGTGACGAGCTATGACCCATATGTATTGTGAAGGTACCCAACTCGTCCCAAAAAAACGCTTACCTTCAGCTGGGAAGGGCACGAGTGTAAGCCCCTGAGTTGAGGGCGCTCGACGGACTCCTTGAGGGAGCAGTGGTGGGGGGTGGCAGTAGTAAGGGTGGGGTGGGATTAGGGGATGAGGCGGTGGAGATGCTGCGGAAGGTTTTGAGAGACGTGCACAACAACGTGCAATCGGGCGACCGACGGGGGGGCAGCGGGAGCGACGGAGGGGGGCAGCGGGAGCGTTCCTCGCAGAAGGCCTCCAAGCACTATTCCGCGGGAGTCGCAGCGCAGAACGATTTTCTGGCGGGATTGCGCATGTCCACGATGCAGCGCACCAGCGGGGCGGGGGCGTTGCCCGGGGGCGGGGCGATCCGGCATGAGCCTCCCTGCAGGCCCAGTGCCACGGTGGACGCTAGGGTATCGAACGACCACTCCATCATATCGAACGCCTCCTCAGCGCCGCAATTCACCAACCTCACCTCCGTAAGCGCAAGTGGCGTTGTCAACGAGTCCGGCACCAGTGAGAACGAATCTAGCGACCCGGACCCTGTGTTGTGATCACGCGTGGATGCTCTGGGATAGCGTGAACGACTCTTCTGGGTTCAGCTGGTGTGCCTGCGATTAGCTCTATAATAATCATTATTCCTCAAAAAACATGAACACTTTGAACATCCCTTCCTTCTTCCTGTGCATATTCCTACGTTACTGCTCGCTACGCCACCCGCACGTGCATGGGCTGCCTGTCGTGCACGGGCATCAGCATGGCTCGCTACTGCACCCCGAGTGCCAGGTGAAGGACTGGGAGTTCCACAAGCTCGACTGCAGCGGCAGCGGCCGCAAGGCGCGCGAGTGCCACCGCTGCGTGGGCGAGCGCGGCGAGAGCAGCACCTGTGCGGCACCGGCGTGAATGACCGGCGGCTGGGTATTTTGTCATAGGCACCTCAGTCAGGTGGGCGGTGACATCGCATGAATGCGACGTTCAGGTGTGTGGTCTCACCAAGCAGGCAACAATTAGGCTCATCAGCTAGCATGACTTTACCCTAGTCTGGCAATATAGACGAACACATCCCAGGGCAGCGTGCTTCGAGTATTACGAAACCGGCGACGGGATGCGGGTGTTCCGCGTAGAGCTCGCGGCCGGGAACCAATCTGTCAATATTCTCACCCGAATTGGTTCGGATTCTCAAAAGTAGGCTCTCCGTTCATCGTGGACTGAACTCACATGGTGCGCATTCGGCCATCCCCGTGCACCAAAACGGGTATGGCGGAGTGACACAGAAATGTTACGAAAACGTCCAAAGTTTGTTGTTTGGCATTGAAAGAGACAGAGAGAGTGACCGAAGCATGTTTGGAGATTGAAGGGAGGTAGAACAAAGCTTGGTTGGAATTGAAAGCTGCTTATTTATACAGATTGGACACTAGCTGCAGACTCTATATACATCTCTCACGGAGTGTCTCCTAGCATCATTATTTCTATACATTCGTAGGCCTCACTCGCATCGAGCCACCAGGCACTCACATGGTGTGCGTCAAACCAACCACTTCCTCTGGAAATGGATGGCCGTCTTGTAGGCGTTGCGGTTTATGACCCGCGCACGCTCACACCCAAAGAGGCCAGCATGTGCCATCCTAACGTGCGATGGCAAGGTAGCACTCCCTCAGATCATCGAATGTGTTCAGGGAAGTCCCAGCAAGAACTAAGCCGCACGCGTTCTGTGGAGACACCAACGGTATACAGAGAGAAACCTTTCTCGGTAACTCCACCGGTGTGCAGAAGGTGCCCGCGGGGCAGTCACAATCAGGACCGAATGAGCAGCTCTTGTATGAAAAGAAAATTGAGACAACACCTTCAGGAATAGATTTGATTGTGACGGCGTCGTCGGCATCACAGGTGGTCCGGACCACAGGTGTGTCAGGTGTGTCAGGGGTGTCCCGGCACCAGGGCCTTACAACTGCTGCCGTCTCTGATCAATCTCAAGTTTGCAGATATACAAAGAAGATGCGCATGCTACGCATGCATAAGGAGGCACCAGGCTTTCGCCGTGGCCCCAATGACGGAGAGACATAGATGCAGATATAGACACGTCTGCGTCTACAAGGAGACACCAGGCTTTCGCCTTGGCCCCTGTGGAATGACCCGCACGCAAGGGCACCTTTGGTGTGAAGCAAGAACGTCAAAATTAGTCGGGCAAATCCAGCCGAAAAGGTGACAAGTGTCAGCCCCTGCCTGGCACACGACGGGGGCGTCGCACACGACGGGGGCGTCGCACACGACGGGGGCGTTGCACACGACGGGGGCGTCGCACACGACGGGGGCGTTGCACACGACGGGGGCGTCGCACACGACGGGGGCGTTGCACACGACGGGGGCGTTGCACACGACGGGGGCCTCGCACACCGGGCACGGCCGGTATTTGTTCTTGAGGTACTTCCAGAGACCCCAGCGCCGATCTAGTACACGGAGGGGGGGGGGAGGCGGGGGTGGAGGGGGGCTCAGTGCGCGACGAGGTAGGACCCAAACTCCTCAAAACACGATCGGGAGGGAAGAAGGCACTTGTTGGATGCAGTGAAAGAGGAGTGGACGTATTTCGTTGGAGGGATAATGATGTAAAACATGGGACGAGACGACGGGCAGCTTACCAAGTGTCTCGGGGGGACGGGGCGCTGCCTCCCTTACGGCGGCGACGGCGGTGACAGGCTCGAGGCGTCGCGCGGCCGTCGAATTGGCCGGGGGGGCGCCGCGGCTCGCCTGTAGAAGGGGGGCGGCGTATAGGGCGTTTAATGTGTACTCGTAGAAGGGGTGAAGAAGAGGTGCACAGTGATGCGTGTAAAAGGGAGGAGGGAGAAGGGAGGAGGCAGCAGGCAAGTGGGAGGAGGACGGAGGGATGAGGCATACGGGAGTGAGGAGGAGGGAGGAGGGAGGAGAGAGGAAGGAGACGGGATGAGGGAGGGGAGACGGGAGACGGGAGACGGGAGACGGGAGGAGGGAATATAGTTTAGGATGAGGCTGGGGAGTGTAAGAGGTGTATACCGGGTAAATGACGGGTGTATGAGGGAAGTGAAAGGGGTGCCGCGCGCCGGCGTGCTCGCCTCTCGTCCGACAGCGGGACGCGCGCAGGCGACGAGCGCGGCCGCGAGTAGGACCAGCCCGAGGGCGCCGCGAGAGCTGCCTGACTGCTTGCTCATGGTGGACTTGTTGCGCGTGCCGTGAGGAGAGCGCGCGTTGAGCGCGGGGGGCGCGAGGCGCGCGGCCGGGCTGGAATGGTGGGTTGTCGGCACGAGTCCACGCGTGGCGTCGACCGCCATCGGCCTGCGGCGGCGGTGTCGGCATGTCGGTTAGTCCGGCGGTGCTTGTGGTTATGACACACCGCCACACAAGCAAGCGGAGAGGAGGTTGAACGCGTTAGGGTGGGGTGAGGTGGCTGACTCCAACGACATGCCACGCGTCGCGAACTAACAACGCTGACCACAGAAGCAAACAACGCGCTTGAACCCGAAAGGTCACGCGCTTTCACCTAAAGAAAAGGGTGTGGGATAGTAATAAGGAATATTCCGCCACATCGTGCGGCTCTCAACGAAAAGGAGCCGCTGCCGTGGCCTGTCAGGGCTACGCCACGACACCGTGCGCGCCACCAACGCTGCCACGGGGATGCACCACGTGTGCGAGAGGCAGGGCTTTATACTCGTCCAAATCTCAGCTCATCCTGAGCCGTTTCTGACATAAAATACAACCCAAATACCCCCTCATACCCCCAAACACCCCCTATACAACCCCTAAGAGTACCCCCTATGCCACACAAATCGCTTACGTCGAACACAGAAGGCGCTTAAGTTGAGCTGAAGAGTGGACGAGTGTAAGCACCTGCCGTGTTGGTGCCGTCGCGCACGACGTTGACGTCGCCCGGCCGCAGCAGGTCGTCCAGCCACGTCTCCAGCGAGTCCACCCACGGCCATGGGCTTACACTCGTTCCCATGTTGATAGGGTCAACCTGCACCGCCCTACCATGCTCTCCATCGGCGCGTCACACGGCAGCGGCCGGTACGCCGGGTTTCCCGCTGCGCCGCCCCCGCCGCCGCTTAGCAGGGTCATTGTGAACAAGCGTTTGATCCGACATTGGGCATCAGAGTGTGTCACACATTCAGGGTGCATGCTCCAACAACCGCGCGGGGGATGAAGCAGGAGATTCAACGTTGGTAGCTCGAAGGCATGGTCTAACCACGAGCACGACGCAAGACACCCATGCACGTTAGCTGGCTTCAAAGTTCAAATACAATGCGATGGGTGAGTCACAACATGCCGCCGATGCCTCGTCCGACGCTGCTACCGCTACGAACCCTAATAATGTGATGGAGTGACGTATTTTGCATCATGGACTGTGCGGTGGGTCGCGATGTGCATAATGATTGTCTTCGTCTGTATTATGAAAGCTATGAGTGAGAGAACTTTCGCGAGAGAAAGAGCATGCAATACATTCCTACCGGTTAGCCGATGATGACGAGCTGCCCGCCTCCTCCAGGAATGCCTCCGCGGCGCCGCGGTAGTGCTCCTTGTGTCGACATTGGCCGTGCCAGGCACGCACAATGTGACCACACCCGTCGCTCGCGCGTTCCAGCGCGCTAACTTGTCACACCCTATATCACATTTGCTGAGATTCCTACGCCCCCGCCGACGTGGATGCACCGCTGTCCGCGGCGCGGCGGCAGCGCCCCTTGTGTGGGTCCGACTCGCCCGTGCGGGTCCAGTGCGCCCTCTGGCACACAGCGCCGCAGTACCGCACCTTCCGGCAGCGGCCGCACAGCAGGTGGGCGGGCGTTGCTCCGCAGAACTCGCATTGCAGGGTGACTGACAGCATATCGATTGCCCCCGGTGCACCGCCCGTCACGGCCCGCTGGCACCACAATGCCGCCTGCACTGTGTCGGCTTCCACACCTTCGCCCAGATCGTAGCACATCGCCAGACTGACCATGGCCTTGGCTGACTTTGCACCCCCTTGCATGACAGCCTGCCGCAGAAGGGACACCGCGTGTGCAGCATCCTTCTCAACGCCTTCGCCCGCCAAGTAGCAGTCTGCAACTGTGTAAAGCGCCGCTTTGATGCCCTGGGCGAAAGCCTGGCGCGCCAGCTCGAACCCGCGCGCCGCGTCCTTCGCAACCCCAGCGCGCGCGTTACCACTAACAAGGAAAGCGCCGAGGGTGGATTTCGCGGCGGCGTGTCCCAGGTCCACAGCCTTCTGAAGCCAAACAGCAGCCTGCGCGGGGTCCCCCGTGACTCCCCGACCGTCGTAGTAGCACCCTTAAAGTCGGTGCATACCCTCGGCGTGCTGATAGACCTCGGCGGCCTCACGGAAGCACCACCACGCGATCTTCTCGTGGCTCGGGATGACGAGCGGCTCGCTCGCGAACCGTTGGCCTTCGATCGACACACCCAGGCACGCGTAGAAGCTCCCGGGGTTGCTCTGAAGAGTGACCTTCTCCCCGTCCTTGCACGAGAATTTTAACCCCAGCAGCTTCACGCAGTCGGCGACGGGGAGGTTCACCCCCGTGCCCCGGTTCAGCTTGTCGCGAAACTCCACGCCCGCGCAGCTCTGCGCGTCCAGGTTCATGGCAGCGGTGGGAACGCGGGGCGCGGGTATCTGTTGGAAGGTGCGGCGGCGGCGCGCGTCGTTGTGAGCCCTATCTGCCAGGGCGGCACACTGGATAGCAGATAGGTCAAAAGCTGCGGCCGGTCGACTCCTTACTGACTCACGGATGGTCGGCCATGGCCAATCCATTATTATCCGTTGTTTGAAAGGGTCAGCAGACACTCGCCAGCTCTAGAGCTCTAGCTCTACCAGAGACACTCGTACTAATTCTGCTATCTCGTTGAAGCAAGTGCTGCACACACCACACGCACGAACCACGCTACGCACGGCTTGGTCCTCCTGTGCAGCTACCGCTTCCGAGCACTGCGCTCCTGACGCCCATGCGACGGATTGCCTTCGACACGCGACTGCCCCCTCGACGTCGCACCCAGCTCGAGTCGGTCGCTTCCGGTCCGGTATTCAAACCTGTAAACGATTCAACCAAACGTTCTCCTCCCAAGCGGTGGCGGCAGTTCGATGATACATATGCCAATTAAATCCATACTGGTACCCAGAAGCAGAACTGGTATGGCGTGGCGTACCTGAGTACCAACATTCTATTTGCAAGCCCTAAGAGGCATTATCATCCGTCCACGCGCAAACCAATCCGACCTCTATCCTCCTCTTCTACCATTTATTATTCATACAACCCCCACCCTCCAAAAGACTATTCGTACACATGTTGTGCCTGCCACATCATGCCTCCTCCTCCTCCTAACCACATGCGTTTACTTTTCGCCAGGCTTTTCGCCACGCAGCGCCTTGACGATGTCCTTCGGTGAGGGCCTCACGAGAGCTCCCTTTTCAGCTCAACTATTCGATGTTAAAAAGAATGCCCGGAGTAGATGGGTGACAGAATTTCAGTGGAAGAGGACTCCTGCCAGCTGGCAACGACCCCCGGAAAGGGGAGTGAGTGTTGTGTTTCCCTGCCATCGGTGCAGGCGGCGGTTTGATTTTTACATTGTGTTGCTTCATGTACTCGCGGAGGGGGAGCACCGTCAGCGGCAAAATGATACCTGCGGCGGCGGCGCGGGGGGGCGGCATGAGCGGGGGGGGGCGGGGGCGGGGGGCGGCGGGGCAGAGGAGGGAAGCGGGGAGACGGTACGTCAGGACACGCTGCGAAGCCACGCGCCGCGCTGAGAACACACACATGCTGCTTCCCGCCATGTCATACACCGCATCATGTACCCCTGTTTCTTGAGTTAAATAACGTCCTATGACGGAGCGAGCAATATCTGCCGCAAGCAATATCTGCCAGGCCTACGCCATAGCTCTACTCTACTGAACCACAGGATAGAATTGTGTTCCACCTGTCCCAAAGCTTTATGAATTTCCGTTGCTCCTCAGTGTGTTACAGCCGCTACAGTCGCAAGACAACGCCGTGCGCGTGCCGGGTGGAGGCAAGAGAGCAGGAGAGCGGGGGTGGGGGGTGCCACGGAAGGGGCGGCAGGAGTCGGCAAAGAGGGTTGCTCTGGGAAAACATATGGCACCCAAAAACGCCAGCACTCCTCACGTCCACACATAGGCGGAGGACGCGCATCGCCCGGGCTTGGGGAGCCCTTGTTTCGGTCACGCCACCGGAGGGACCAGCGCTCGCCCACACCACCCCCTCCCCTCCCCCCGGAAGGCTGGGTTACCCGTGGGGTGGGCGGGGGCCGGGCAGAAAAACCGTGGCCCTCGGCAACCCTCACAATCTTTGTGTTTCTTTATATCGAAGGCGGAGGGGGAAGGACGGGCGCGCACCGACAGCACCGATGGCGACGCTCCACATCACCACCGGCTCCCGCTGCATGGCGTTGGCGAACCACAGGGGCACTTGGACCATGGCGACAGCTGCCTACCGAAAGCGCGGGGGGGCGCCCGTGGAAGTGCAGAGGAGCACCCATCGCAGGTGGGCGAGAGAACTACAGAGGAGTATAAAATCTGCGCAGATCCGGAAATACTCGTACTCGTAGCGCGAGGCGCCGTGAAGTCTGTCGAAACCCTAAACTTTTAACCCTAACCCTAAAGGCGGGAGCTTCGAGCTCGGCGGCGAGCGGAACGTACTTCAGCGCGACGTCGTTGACGCGCTTACCCCTTCTGTACCGCTCGCTCCCATCGGGTTAAAGCAGCCTCGTCTGCAGCTTGCGTGTCTCAGCACCTTTATCTACACCCCACCTTAAAGATGAAGTACGTGGCCGCCTTCCTTCTGGTGCGTCCACCCTCCTCTTCGCCGTCTCCGGGCGGACCGATCTCCGGAACTGTTCGGAGTGTCAGGCCCGGCGTTGGTAGTGAAGCGTCGGCCACGCGCGGGCGAGGAGCGCGTGGCCGCTCACGGAACCCGGGACGGGAGAGGGGACAATCCTCGTTGTCGCGAGCCGCGTGGCGTCACGTCGTGGCGGTCGTACGAGCGTGCAGCGCCGCGTGCACGGCATCGACAAAGAATAGGGTTTGCTCGCGCTAAAAAAAACCTCTCCCCGTATGTTGTTCTCGCAGGCGCAAATGGGCGGCAAGGAGTCGCCCTCCCCCGCGGACGTCAAGACCGTCCTCGCCTCAAGTGAGTGCGCCGCAACACGCACCCTCCTGCACCGCGGGACGCCCCGTCGCGACGCCTTGTGCTCCCGCATTCCTGTTCCGGGACACGTGAATACGGACACGGACTGACACCTTGAATTATTTATTTGCTTCGCGCTCTGCAGTTTCCGCGGAGGTTGATGAGGACAAGCTGAAGGAGTTCTTCGCGTCCATCGACGGCAAGGATGTGGCCGAGCTGATCAAGGAGGGCTCCAAGAAGCTCGCGACGGTGTCCTCCGGCGGCGGTGGCGGCGGCGGCGGCGGTGGCGGCGGCGGCGGCGGTGCCAAGGCGGCCGCGGCCCCCGAGCCCGAGGAGGAGGAGGAGGAGGAGGAGGTGCGTCTCCCTCGCTCACTTGCAGCCAACGCCCATTGAGTGTACCTCTAGACACTCGCTACCGCCTCCGCCGCCACCGCCGCGCGATCCCATGTCTCGGAAATGTCACCGCATACGCCGCCAGGCTCCGCGGATGCTCATTCAGTCGCGGCGCCAAGGGTCTGGCCGCGGCGGGGGCGCTTTGGAAAATATATTGTCCCCGGTGTTGGTGTTGCAACGGAAGCAACACAGCGGGTGCTCGTGAACGCACGCCACACTCGTGCTGGGTTTGGGGGCACGCGCGGGACCGCCGGGGCGCTGATTCAGGGTGGGGGGTTTGCATCTCCGCCGCGTTGATGCGTCGGTGCCCCGCGTGCGGCCATCCCTCGCTCCTCACTGCCCGGGCAACTCATGCATTAGGGCGCGGGCGCGGGCTGGTGCCTGACTGGACCCGTGCCTTCGCCCACGCTTTGCCGCAAATGGCAAGACTCCGCGGCTTCGCATCGCCCGCGGGGTTTGCCAGTGGTGGTGCTCGGGGCGTGTGCGCCGGCATTAGGCGCTGCTTTACCCGCGTGCTCACCTAGATCCTTGTCCCGGATGCCCATGCCCGCACCGCTGTGTTGCATTGACGGTGCCTTCGACTGACGTACCCATCCACCCCTCCTCTCCCTATGTCTTTCGCCTACAGGCTGCGGACTTCGACTTGTTCGATTAAGCGCTGCTGCGGCCTGCTCTCGCATTGACCTTAGAGTAGCGGTTCGCGGGGCACACTGCCTCGCGTGCCCTCCTTGAAATGGCCAAAACCAAGACTTCAATCTCAACTCTTTCGAAGCGAAATGCTCCTACACCGCGTACGCACACGTCTCGCCTCCGCACCCGCCCGCCGTCAAGACAAGTCGCCGCTGGTCGCGAGCAGGATGCCGGCGGGTGGGCGATGCGGGGGCAACGCATGGGGTCGTGTGTGGTGCGGGGTTCCCATGTCAGTGGTTTGCACCTCCAGTCTCCGACACCCACCGGGCTGCCTGGCAAGCATGTAAACAAGTGACTGATGGGAAAGGTGAGGGTACCAGGCGCCTCGGTTCAGATATGTGCGCGCTTGCGGTGGTTCTCGGGAAACCTGCCTCGGGGAGGCACTGATGATAAATTTACATCTCTCGAAGTGCACTCCAGCGTTGGCGCGGCGCGCGGGAAGGGATTTTCATTTTCTTTGGAGACGGTTTTGAAACAATTCTGCACATGGCGCTGCACTTGTTGAAGAGGCGCGTGCGCCCCGAGCCGTAGAGCCAGCACGCGGGCAATGGCGGACGGCGGCGAGCAGTTTGCGATGGCGCCGCTGACATTCCAGAACTTCCTGGAGAAGATGCGGCACCCCAGCGCGAGCGAGCTCGTCAAATCCATCAAGGTGAAAAGTTTGTTAGCGATTCGCGCCCTGCGTTTTCCGAGGCAACCAGGCCTCGACGAGTGTGTGCTCGCCACGACATCCAACGATTGCGCTAGCCGCGCCACGACGCATGTGCTCGCTACCACATCGGCTCTCGTCTCAAACCCTGGTTAGCTGATTGAAGTGCCATGATGATGGTGCTCGCCCTGGCATCCAACTCGTTTCAACCCTGTGACGTGTTGAGGAGGTGCCGCCCTGTGAAGTCCGTCGTGGGATGTCAAGATCCCTCCCCCTGCCGCGCGCTGTTGTGACGCGCGCACCGTTACACAACGAACCCAACGAACCCGATCCCCGCTGACACCCGCCCCCACTTCTGGTGCTCCAGGCGTTCATCTCGTCGTTCGGCGACGGGGCTACGGCGCCGGACGCGGCCGTGGTAGACTCGGAGGCGGACAGTCGCCGCATCCAGGAGTTCCTCAAGGTAGGCCGGTGGAGGACTGCAGGTTGGCCCCCAGCCCAGATTGACCCGGGGTTGACCCCGGGTTGACCCCGGGTTGACCCCGGGTTGACCGCGCCTGAGGTCAGCAGCGCTTGATGCCTATAAGTGTGATGAACCTCTTTTAAACTTTGCTTTCAATTTCAACTTGCGCCGCTACCTCAAGTCGACCGAGGGGGCGTTCCGCGGGCACCCGGCGTGGCGGGGCGCCAGTGAGGAGGAGCTCGAGGCAGGGCAGTTGCCGACTCATCGCACATGCCGTCACAGCTGGGCAGCTTGGGCAGCTGGGGTGGCTGTGGTGGCTGTAGTAGCTGCTGTGGTGGCTGTGGTTGCTGTAGTGCCTTGGTGCTTTTGGTGCTGTGGTGGCTGGTAGCTGTGGTGCCTGTGGAGCCTGTGGTGCCTGTGATGCCTGTGGTTTTATCCCTGAACCCACTCATGTCATGCAGTTATAGTGGCTTGGTATCTCGGAAATGCTTCCAGCTGAGCTGACAAGGGGACTGGTGGAGCCCGGCCCTGTCTCAAGGCCAGCGGCGAGGGGCTGGAGAAGTACCTGATGACCAAGCTGTACCCGCGCACGTTCGCCGTGATGGGCGACGACCAGCGCGTGGACTCACTTCTGGAGCAGCGTATCGCCGCGCTGTCATCCTTCATCAAACCAAGGCGGGGCGGTGCAGGTTTAAACCAGTTGAGCCCGTGTTGAAAGCGCATGGCTTCAGCGATTGATACTAAAACATGATGCGCCGCTTTCAAACTTCGGTTTCAAATTCAACTTTCGCCGCTACACCGAGTCACCTCGACATCCCGGAGCACTTCCGCGTCGAGACGTCGTGGCAGGGGCTTACACTTGTCCACTTTTCAGCTCAACCTGAGCCGGTTTCTATCACTGAAGCCATAGGAAGCATCCTGTGTTCAGCTCAGCTCAACCTGGGACGTTTCCGCCGATGAGACCTCCCAACAAAGCCCACCAAAAGTGCTCACGTCAAGCGGAGAAGTGGACGCGTGTGTGTAGCCCACAAAAAGTGCTTACGTTGAGGTGAAAGGTGGACGAGTGTAAGCCCCTGAGTCGTGGCTCCTGGCGCAGAACGAGCTGATGAAGGTGAACAACTTCAAGGCGCCGCGCGACAAGGTAAGGCAGTGCAGGTTGACACCATTCTGACACCAGGTTGACCCCAGGTTGACCCCAGGTTTACTCCAGGCTGACCTCAGGTTGATCCCAGGTTGACCCCAGGTTGAACCCAGGTTGACCCCGGCTTGACCGCGCCTGAATTCGGCGCTTGGAGCTACAATATGACGAACCGCTTTACAGAATTGCTTTCAAATTCAACTTGCGCTACTACAACAAGGTGGTGTGCATCCTGAACACCTGCCGCATCATCAACAACCTGCTCAACGTCAGTGCCGGCAACCGACCGCCGGGGGCGGACGACTTCCTGCCGGTGTTGATCTACGTGGTAGGGCGGTGCAGGTTGATCCTAAGTTGACACCTGGGTTGACAGCACTTGGTTTCAGCGCTTCACGCTAAAATACAATGGAACGCTTTCAAGATTTCATTTCAATTCCAACTTGCGCCGCTACAGCGTGGTGTTACAAGCCAACCCGCCGCTGCTGGAGAGTAACCTGCGGTACATTGCGCGCTTCAGGCTGGAGTCGCGCCTGGTTTCTGAATCGGCGTACTTCTATACCAACCTGGTGTCGGCCACGCACTTCCTGACCACGTGCGACTACGGGGCGTTTACGGGGTTGGACAAGGACGTGTTCGAGGCAGGGGCTAACACTGGTCCACTTATCAGCTCAACCTGAGCCGGTTTTGTCGCTGAAACCGCCTAAGGTATCCTACACAAATGGCTTACCTGGAGCTTTAAAGTGGACGAATGTAAGCCCCTGGTTCGAGGCGCACATGGTGGCGGCGGGGGTACCGCGGAGAGGCACGGGGGAGGCCGGGGCGGGGGCCCAGGCTGAGTGGGATGCGCTAGGCGAGGGAGGTGGTGGGGGTGGGTCAGACGTGGGGGCGGAGGTGGGGGTGTTAGGCGGGGAGATTGGAGGTGGGGGTGTTGGGGTCGGTGGGGGCGGTGGCGGAGGTTGGAGCGGGGGGGGCGGAGTGGCGGAAAAGATGTTACGGGAGGGTGCGCCGGCGGGGCCGGGGCCGATGACGCCGCTGGCGGGGGCGAAGCCGGGGCCGATGTCGTCGCCTACGCTACCCTCGGTGGACTCGGCGCAGCAGCAGCAGCTGTGGGCGGCGCTGCAGGCGGACCGCGCGCGGTTGGAGCGTGAGCTTGCGGCAGCACGGAAGCAAGCCGCCGCCGCTGCCGCCACCGCCAACGCTGCCACCGCCGCTGCCGCCGCTAGCTCCGCCAACGCCAACGCCGCCTCCGCCGCAGTCAACACCGCCGCCACCGCGTCAGTGCTGCCGCTGCCTGGGGTACCGCTGGCCATGGTAGGGAGGCGTATTTTGAATCCAAGTGTCACCAGTGTTGAAAGCGCTTGGTTTCAGCGCTTGAAGCTGAAACATGATAGACCGCTTTCAGGTTTTGGTTTCAATTTCAATTTCCGCCGCTACACCATGGCGGCTCCGCCGCTGCGGTGGCGGTCGGTGGAGGAGGTGGAGGCGGAAGGCGCGGCGTCGCTCGCCGAGGAGGACTCGGCGGGAACACTGCGGCTGCCCTACAAGTTTCTGTTCGCGCGTTCCGACGATCTGCAGATCGGTGACGTGGCGGCCTTGTTGCACCACTACAAGGTGCGGCGAGCTCACATGCACACGCTAACTACACGCCCACTGTGTACCTGTGACATTCCAGCTCACGTGCACACACTGACTAGATGCCCATAGTCTGCCTGTGACATTCCTTCTTCTTGAGGTGCACACACGGGATAAGACGTCGTTGGTGTGTTTGACTAAACGCCTGTGTGAGATATGACCACGTGCTACTACAAGTACTGATGTGTGTGCCAGCACACTATGAGCTGTTTACCCTACAACCAGGGGATAGCGCTGCAGTATGAAGCGTTGTCGCGGGGCGTGGGGGCGGTGCTCGCTGCCGCTGGGCCCAGAATGAACGTAGACGCATCCTTTGTGGACGTCCAGTCGACGGCGGCGGCATTGTCGGGGGTATATAACGAGGCGGCGGCAGCCGGGGCGGGGTGGGTGGGGCCGGGGGCAGGGACGGGGGCGGGGGAGCTGGAGCTGGAGGCGGAAGATGTGGCGGAGGTGGAGGAGGCGGTGACGGTGATGACACCAATGTTTACGCCGCCGCCACCGCCGCCGCCGCCGCCGCCGCCACATGCACAGCCCTCCTCATTCGAGCTGAACGTGCAGCCGCCTGCTCCGCCGCCGCCGATGCCTCCTCCGCCTCCTCCTCCTTCATCACCGCCGCCGCCGCCGCCGCCGCCGCCGCCGCCGCTTGAGCCCGCGGCAGCGCCTGAGCTGCTCGAGCCAGCAGCAGCCGGAGACGGAGAGGCAGCGGCGGCCGCTCCGGCGGAGGAGGCAGCTCCGGAGGAAGCGGCGGCGGCGGCTGAGGCGGCGGCGGCGGCGGCGGCGGCGGAGGCGGAGGCGGAGGCGGAGGAGGCGGCGGCAGCGACAGCGGCGGCGGCGGCGGCAGAGGGGACGTCCGGGCAGCACGAGACAGGAAACACGGTGGCAACAGAAGACGGCTTTGATTTGTTCGCCGGGCTGGCGACCTCGGAAATGGCGGGTAGCGCGGGGCAGGCGGGGGACGCAGGAAGGGTGGAAGATCCGTTCGCACAACTGGGCGTGGGCGGGGGCGGCGCGGAGGGCGGCGCCGATCCGTTCGCGGAGTTCGCGCGGGTGGGTACGCTATGAGCAAACAGTCAGAGTAGGTGGCGAGAGAGAAGGTACACTATGATAAACCAGTCAGAGGGGGCGGCGAGTGGGAGCGAGCGCCGGTGGCACAAACGGATAAGTGCGCATTCGATGGTGCTGGTGTTGGTGCGGGTCGGTTGCGGGCGAGCGGCGGATGAGGCGCGCGCGGTGTGCGTGCGAGGTTGAGGAAGACCCGGGTGTATGTAGAAATTCTCTCAAAGATATAGAAACCGAAGGGTTGTTCAGGCGGTTATCTTGTTATGTATTGTTGACAGATCTCACGCATCAATAAAAAAAAATCGTGCCGCGCTGCGATTTCGCATTGTGCTGGTCATTGGTTGTTCACTCTGCAGCGGTGAGCGCGGCGAGCTGCCGCAGCGCCGCGGCCATCGCCGGTACCGCATCGTCCAGCCCGTGCACGGCGGTGACACGCATGTCGGGAACTTCCACCCAGGGGTTCTCTTCCGTTCCGCCCGCGGATGCGAATTGTGGTCCCAGCGTCGCAGACTTGGCACTCTTCCATTTGTTCGAAAGCAACTGGGTGGGCGCGCGAACATCCGGGCTCCGCGCAGTGTTGTATATCATACCAGCGCAATTCCCCGCGGCACAGTTTGCTTCGTCGCTGATCGCCATCTTGCAGTTTCCGGTGCGATACATGAACCGCTGGCCGTCCTCAGCTGCCCACACCGGCGCGCCGTTGACCACGCGTTCGGTGATGACATACCGCAGGTCAAGGGCTTACACTCGTCCACTTCTCACCTCAACCTGAGCTAGTTTTGTCACTTAATAATTATATATTCTTCTTCTTAAGGGGGCATGTGCATCATTACTTCCTCACTCGTATGAGTGATAGGAGCCCCCTATGAGTGGCTAAATCCCACGAAAAGTGCTAACGTTGAGCTGGAACGTGGACGAGTGTAAGCCCCTGCCGCAGGTCCTGGAGCGTGGGGGTGAGCCACGGAGTGGTGCTCCCCATCTCGATCACGAGCGCGCGCGCCATCGCCACCGCCGTCTGCATCGCCCCCTTGGTGGCGCCGGCGGAGCAAGCGCGCTCCAGGAGCGCCACCCCAATCTGCTCTTGCGCGTAGCAGGGCACCTCGCTGGGCATCATGAGGCGGAGCAGGCCGTAGAACTGCACCTCCACGGCGAGCTCCCCCCTCTCGGCCTCCGTCAGATCCGGGTTCAGCGTGAAGTTTACCGGGTCGAGGGTCGAGTGAAACGTGCTAGCCACGTCATCCACCGTGCTTTAAACCCCTTGCGTACCGATTCAAGCGACACCCAACATTAGTCTGTAGCGTGGCGAGCAGTACTGTGTTCAATGACAGAGAGCGATAACAGAGAGACGCTTCCGCGTGCAAAGCTGAAGGAGGCACCAGGCTTTCGCCTCGTCCTGCCCCCCGTGAGTTGTGTTTACTCGTCCCTACTCGGGTCGCGCAGGTAGTTGAGGATGTGCCCGAAGTGCGCCCCGCTGCGATCGATGAAGATTGCACCCTCGGCGTTGGGGGCTAGCGAGTGGCGCCCAGAGAACAAGGCAGCGAGGTACGTGTCGGGCGCCGACGTTAGGGTTGGCAGGGAGGTGGTGAACTTGTGGCCGCCCACGTCCAGCTTTATGATGCTCGTCTGGAACGCGTACGTCTTCTCCATCGCGGCCTTCTCCGCGTCCAGCGCAGCGCGCTCCGCCCGGGCCTCGCGCCAGATCACCGCGGCTCCGGTCTCGGCCTCCTCCTTCACCTTCACCGCAGCCTCCAGCGCCGCCAGTGCCTCGGCGTGGACCTTTTCAGTCTCGCGCTTTTGCTCCTCCAAGCTCTCCTCGGCCCTTTTGCGCTTCGCACTCCCAGCCTGAAACACCGCCTCGGCGGCCGAGGCCATAGCGTAGCGCGCCGCCCGCTCGTCATCCTCCGCGGCGCCCGACATGTCGCCCAATGTGTCGCCGCACGACAAGCGGGGCCCGGGGGGGGCGGGGGGGAGGCCAAAAGTGCTACTATGGATAGAGGAAAAACTGAAAGTGGACTCAAAACACGGAGGAGCGGGAAACGGATAACTTGACGGGCTTCTTGACCGTCATTGAGACATTGAGCGGTCCAAGTGATTCGCAGAATCTTCGGACGCCACCACAGCCGAGGCCCCGCGATACGCGCGAGAGGCGACACCGTCGACGCGCCACACGCTGTGCGCGGCCGCGCTCGCCCGTCACCTCGGCTTGGACGGGCATCGCCGCCGCCGCCAGGACGACCCCCGTCCACCGCCGCACGCGTGCGGCGCGCGCCTTTCCCGGTCGGAATGATGAACTGCAGTGTGGGTATCAACGACGAGCCTTCGGCACCCTCGGCCGAGTGCTGGGGCGGGGGTCCCGAGGCGCGGGGTCTAGGCGGGACGCGGGGGAGCGGGCACGCGAAGCAGCCGACCGAGCAGCCGCGCCCGCAGCATGTGGTGCGCCTCGTGTTCGGCGCACGCAGCGCGTCGCCTGAGGCGACGACGACGGCGGGTCAGCCGTGGGAGCCCTCACAACCTCGCCACCTGAACCACGAGCAGCGACGCGAGTCCGACTACGCGAAGGTGGAGGTGACGGAGGAGGGAGAGGAAGGGGAAGGAGGGGAGGAGGTGGAGCGGCGCGAGGAGCCACGCCCGCCGCGGACGGTGCGCTTCGTTCCAGTCGCGCTCGCGGCACCGCAGAGACAGCCGCGGGCGAAGCAGCCTCGCCGGCAACACGAGCAACAACACTGGTCATCTGACCACGAGGAGGTGGAGGTGAAGGAAGAGGGGTGCTCAGACGAGGATGCGGAGGCGGAGGAGCAGGAGGCGACGGAGAAGGAGGGGCGGCAGCGCGAGCAGCACGCGCGGGATCTGGGTGCCAGCTCCGAGGGGCGCGAGGAGGCAGACGCGGACGTGGCGGCGCCTGCCTCCCGGCGCGCGAGGCGGCCGCCCGGGAGCTACGCGGATACTGCAGCTGTCGAGTGGGATTCTGATGACGAGTACGAGGGGGGGGAGGAGGAGGAGGAGGAGGAGGAGGAGGAGGAGGTGGAGGAGGCAGAGGAGGGAGAGGGGAACGAGAGCAAGGGTAACAGCGTTCACGGGGGGCCAGGCAGCCGGGAGGCCGACGACCGACGCTCCTCTCGGGTCGCTGGCGTTTCGTGGCGCACAACCAGTAGGACGTGGGAGGCAAGACACTGGAAAGGGGGCAAAGGCATGTATACGTACCTCGGACGTCACGCAACCGAGGAAGGTGCGGCGCAGGCTGTACACTACTACGTCAACGGTGGCGTCGATCCTGTGCAGCACCGAGGCGTCCGCACATCTCAGTTCAAGGGTGTATGCTGGGACCACCGCGCCGGGAAATGGAGAGCGCAGTACAAGGAGAAACACCTCGGAAACCACGCCACGGAGGAGGCTGCAGCTCGAGCGTACGATCTCTACGTCGAGGACGGCGTCGATCCTGTGCAGCACCGAGGCGCCCGCACCTCAGAATTCAAGGGTGTCAGCTGGCACAAGAGCAGCGGGAAATGGCAGGCGGTGTGCAAGAAAACACACGTTGGGCTCCACGCCACGGAGGAGGCTGCGGCGCGGGCGTACAACAAGGAAGCTGAGCGCATCGGGTGTGTCGACCTCAACGTCATCCCGCCTGCCGGCGACGCCGACAGCAGCAACACCACCATCGCCGCCGCCGCCCTCGCCCTTTCAAGGCCGGCCGCACCTGCGCACGCGCACGCCAACGCCGGCTCCAAACGCGCCGCACCGACCATACCGGCGCCACCGCAGGCGGAGATGACGCGGCTGGGCACCTCGGCGGCGGCGGCGGATGTGAGGGCTGCCACGTCGGCGGCTGTGCACAGCGCAACACTTCAGGCTCGCGTCAATGGAGAGGTAGAGGAGAAAGATTCATACGAGGAGACGGAGGAGGCGGAGGCGGGGGAGGATGATGATGAGGCGCAGGGGCGGCGCGAGCAGCACGCGCACGCGCCAAGCGCCAACCTCAGCAGGCGCCTGGAGGCGGGCTCGGGCGCGGCTGAGGGCTCCAAACGCGCGTCACCATCACCACCGGCACCCCAACAGACGAAGACGATGTGGCTGGAGACCTCGGCGGCGGCGGAGGGGCTGAGGGCTTCCGCGGCGCCGGCACCAGCGAACGCAGCGATGCGGGAGGCGGCATGGGTGGCTCGCATCACCGCTGAAAAGGCAAAAGCAGAGGTTGCGGAGGCAAGGACTACAGTTGCGGAGGCAAACACCAAGGTTGCGGTGGCACAGGCCGCAATCGCGAAGGCGCAGGCCGCGGCTGAGAAGGCAAAGGCCGCTCTGGCTGATAAGCAGCTGGCGGCGCACGTGGCGGAGCAGGCGGCGGTGGAGGCTGAGCGCAAGGCGGCGTGAGTCGCATGAGTCCCCCGCGACTATATACACACCACACGACAATGACGGTCGCAGAGTATGTCGAATAATTTAGATACCAAAGACACGCGGCACTGTATAGGGAGATGACATGAGCTGAATATGTGCATGGACAAACGTTAGCTCGACACACATTGATGTAACAAAACGATTTTACCGGTGACATGCCCCCTCCATCCTGCTTGCCCACCGTCGCTGGCTATCACGATGTACTCGAGCACCGCCGCCTCTGCCGCACGGCCGCCGCCGCCGCCCTGACCCCCGCTGAGCGCCGCTGCCTCTGCCCCACCGCTGCCGCCGCACCTCGCAGCCGCGGCGAGCGGGTCCGGGAGGGAGGACATGGAGTTCAGCTCAATCCGCTTCACGTGTCAGTAGTTAGCCAAGCCTGACTGGCGGGTTCATGGTTGATAAAGATGTGAGGTTCGGGAATGCAGCGGGTGACAGGCACCCAAATCTGTATTGCGATCAAGTGGAAATACGGTTTCCCTCTTGGATGTCGTAATGTCCACTATTTTCTAGAGGACAAAACTCATGCTTCGATGTAACGATCACCCTTATAATCGTAATATATACAGCAATGCTGATATTACGACATTGGAGACCTCAGGTCGTCAAACGGAGAACGGCGGGTTCAAGGTTGATAGTGTTGATAGGGTGCTACGTTCTAATAAAGGGGCAAATAAAACAACTTCTTGGTGGGGTCCCGCATTCTTAGGAACCACAGTTAGATAGGTCACTTGTGGTTGATGACATCGTTTCGTTCCAAACCGGGTGCTGTGTCTTTTAGTGCCAGGCTGTCATTCAAGGTCAATGGTCAGACACAGAAATCCTCGGAAGTCTCGAGAAGACGAACTGGCACATTCATATCCGAGACCAGTCAACCAGGCGATACCGTCGACGCGTCACACGCAGTACGCCGCGCGGGATGTCGACCGTCAGCCTCAGCGTGGCCACGCATCGCCGCCGCCGCCAGGGCGACCCCCGGGGAGGTAAAACACGGGACAAGGATGACCTCGCGTCACAACGACAACGACGACTCCTCCACGGCTGAGTGGGGCGGGGGTGCCGAGGGCCAGGGCCTGGGCGGGACGCGGGGGGGTGGGCACGCCAAGCAGTCGACCGTGCCGCCACACCCGCCGCGGAGGGTGCGCGTCGTTGCCGGCACACGCGGCGCGGTGCTGCCGGCGCCAGCGGCGGGACAGCCGCGGGCGCACCAGCCTCGCCAGCAACACGAGCAACGACGCGGGTCCGACAACGCGGAGGCGGAGGTGAAGGAGGAGGAGGAGGAGGAGGAGGAGGAGGAGGAGGAGGAGGAAGCCAGGCGGCAGTGTGAGGTGCACGCGCAGGCTCCGGGCGCCAGTTTCGAGGGGCGCGATAGGGCGGGCGCGGGCGCGGCAGCGCCTGCCTACCGGCGGGCGCGGCTACCGCCCGGGAGCTACGCGGATACTGCTGTCGAGTGGGGTTCTGATGAGGACGAGGAGGACGAGGAGGAGGAGGAGGGGCAGGAGGGTGAGGACGAGGACGAGGGTAACAACGTCAGCAGGGGTGCAGCCGGCGGAAAGGCGGACGCCCGTCGCTCCACTCAGGATGCCGCTGGCGTCTCCCGCGCAACCGAGGGAGCTGCGGCCAAGGACGGCGCCAATCCTGTGAAGCACCGAGGGGGCCGCACCTTTGAGATCCAGGGTGTCCGCTGGGACAAGTTCATCGGGAAATGGAGGGCGATGTGCGAGGGGGTATACCTCGGAAGCCACGCAACCGAGGAAGCTGCGGCGCAGGCAGTGGACAAGTACGTTAAGGACCGCGTCGATCCAGTGGAGCACCGTGACCGCACCTCTCAGTTCAAGGGTGTCGGGTGGGACAAGCACAGCGGGAAATGGCATGCGGTGTGCAAGCGCAGACACCTTGGACACCACGCTACAGAGGAGGCTGCGGCGCGGGCGTACAACAAGGAAGCTAAGCGCATCGGGCGTGTCGAAATGAACGATATCCCGCCTGCCGGCGACACTAATGGCGTCAGCAACACCTCCAACGCCGCCGCCGTCGCCGCCGCCGCCGCCGCCGACACCGCCGCCGCCCACGCGCTTCCTGGCACCGCCGCACCTGCGCGCGCACGCCGGCGCCGGTTCCAAACGCGCCGCACTGGCAGCATCAGCGCCCCCTCAGGAGAAGCAGACGCGGCTGGACATTTCGGCGGGCGCGGCCGCCACAGCAGTGGCAGGAGCAGAAGCAGCGGCGACCATGCAAGAGGCAGCGACTACGGCGACTGCGGCGTTGAACGCTCGAATCAAGGCGGAGAGAGCCAAGACCGAGGTTGCGGAGGCAAAGGCTGCTCTGGCAGAGAAGCAACTGGCGGCGCACGTGGCGGAGCAGGCGGCGGCGGAGGCTGAGCGCAAGGCGGCGCTCGCTGCAGCTGCGCTCACCACGTGACACGGCATCAACTGAAGTTGAATCAACGAATACACGTGCTCACCAAGGTGCAATAGCCGTGCTCGCCATGGTTGCGCTCAGCGCTCATCGCGTGACATACAGCGCGGCGTTAGCGGCGGGCCGCAAACATCAGAACATCTAGAGAGGCAGTACGGTGGGCAGGTTGAAAGCCTGGTGCCTCCATATACACATGGAAGCGTCTCTCCGTCTCTGGAAAAATCATGACATACATTTACAACCAATGCACAACATATTATCAGTCACCCTCCTCCACGCTCTATCCCCTGGCGCTTATACAGCGCCGCCGCCTCTGCCGCGCCGCCGCCGCTGTCACTCACACCAGGGCCTCACACTCGTCCACTTTCAGCAACTTTATTTATTTTGTAATTGGATACGTTGGGTGATTTTCAGTGACAGAAAATGCTCAACAGGTTGACCTGAAATCTCATGAAATGTGGAGAGTGGTTCCCTGCTCGGATAGAGCTCTAGTTAGACAGTCGCACGCCACGCAGGAAATGACTCTTGAATGACGAAGTAAAATTATAAGAGCCTCTCCTGACGGCTTTGACCTAGAAAACGAGGGAGGCTTGACGCCACCGCCACACGACATATCGCCAAACACGCCAACTGCCACACGCGGTCGGCCACGCGAGATCTCGCCCAGTACCGCGCCGTGCCCGCGGATCGCCGGCACGCCGCCGCCGAGGCGGCCTCCGTCACCGCCGCCAACACTGCTCCGAGAGGAAACAATGAAGTCTGGTGTAAACAACGACTCCACTTCCTCGACCGAGCGGGGCGGGGGTCGGGGCCAGGGTCAGGGCCTCGGGCGCGGGGGACGGGGGGGTGGGCACGCGACGCTGTCGAGCGAGGAGGGGCCTCCACAGCAGACGGCGCGCTGCGTTGCGCCGCGGGAGCTGACCACGGCGATGGCGGCAGGTCAGCCGTGGGCGCCCCCGCCTCGCCGGCAAGACGTTGAGCAGCAACACGAGTCTGTCAACGAGGAGGTGAAGGTGAAGGAGGAGGAACAGACTCTAGGGCAGCTGCGAAACCAGCTGACGCGGGTGCCGGCGCCCGGACCGCGCGGCGCCCGCGTGCTCATCAAGATCGAGGACAGCACGAGCGGGGAGGAAGTGAACGGGGGCGGGGAGGGGGACACACTGGCGGGCAGCGTGCACCAGGAGGGCACCGCGCAAGGCCGCAAGCAGCGCGAGACGCAGCCCTACTCCGGTGACGAGAGGGGCGTGGGGGCGGGCGCGGGCGCAGTGGCGCCTGCCTCCCGGCGCGCGCGGCTGCCGCCCGGGAGCTACGCGGATTCTGCTGTCCAGGGGGACGAGGAGGAGGAGGAGGACTGTGAGGACGACGAGGAGGAGGAGGAGGAGGAAGACGACGAGGAGGAGGAGGGCGAGGACGAGGGTGACAACGTCAGCAGGGGCGCAGCCATCAGGAAGGCGGACGACGGACGCTCCTCTCGGGTCACTGGCGTCTCTTGGAACCGAAGCAAACAGAAATGGGGGGCAAGACACCGGGTAAGCGGCAAGCAAGTATACCTCGGATCCCACGCCACGGAGGAAGGTGCGGCGCAGGCAGTCGACAAGTACGTCAAGGATGGCGTCGATCATGTGGAGCACAAAGTCCGCAGCTCTCAGTTCAAGGGTGTCTCCTGGCACAAGAGGACCGGAAAATGGACTGCGAGGTGCAAGGAGAAACACATTGGACTCCACGCCACGGAGGAGGCTGCGGCGCGGGCGTACAACAAGGAAGCTGAGCGCATTGGGCTTGTCGACCTCAACGTCATCCCGCCCGCCGGCGACGCCGACGACGGCAGCAACACCAACGCCGCTGCCGCCCTCGCGCTTCCTGGCCTGGCCGCACCTGCGCACGCGCACGCCGGCGCCGTGGCATCCAAACGCGCCGCACCGCCAGCACCAGCGCCCCCACAGGCGAAGAAGATGCGGCAGGACACCTCGGCGGGCACGGGCGCGGCCGCCACGGCCGTAGCAGCAGCAAAGACAGCGGCAGGGGCACCTGCCAGAGCAGCCGAGCGGGAGGCCGCATTGGAGGCTCGCATCACAGCTGAAAAGGCAAAGACTGAGGTGGCGGAGGCAAAGGTCGTGGTCGCGGAGGCACATGTTGCGACTGAGAAGGCAAAGGCCGCTCTGGCTGAGAAGCAGCTTGCGGCGCACGTGGCGGAGCAGGCGGCGGGGGAGGCTCAGCGCAAGGCTGCGTGAGCTGCGTCAGTCCGCGACCATATACATTCACCACGATACGACGATGACGCACAATCTACTGGTTCTGCATGGCGAACAATTTAGACACTTATGACAGTGCGACATGAGCAGAATGCATCAGTGGAATATGTCCACGGACGAACGGTAACTCGACGCACATTGTAACGAAACGACGTGCAAGTTGCATCCCCGTTATTTACAGCTCGCCCCCCCGTGCGCTGTCTCGCAATGTACTCGAGCGCCGTGTGTGCGGTCACCGTAAACGGCGGGCACTGGGAGGTTGCAGGTTGATGTTGTGCGCTGGCGAGGAGGAGAGCTCCCACAGAAAGGAGGTCACGTCCCTCCGACCTGAAAGGAAATGCCAACTGCCACACGCCGCGAGCTAACGAGCAAACGAGCCACTTCTATCGCGGGTGTCGCCACCACCTCCACCTCAGATAAGAAGGGGGCCCTATACGCGGGCACCACCCGACATATCGCCGCGCACGCCAACCGCCACACGCGGTCTGCCGCGCGGGATCTCGTCCCTCACCGCGGCATCATCGCGTGTCGCTGGTTCGCCGCCGTCAAGGCGCCCCCCGTCACCACCGCCGAAACTGCTCCGAGAGAAACCATGAAGTCTGGTGTGAACAACGACTCCACCTTGTCGGCCGAGCGGGGTGATGGGTCAGGTCCAGGGTCTGGGCGGCGGGGGTCAGGGCCTCAGGGGCGGGGCGCGGGGGGGTGGGCACACGACGCTACTGAGCGAGGCGCCGCGCCTGCAGCGGACGGTGCGCCTCGTTGCGCCGCGGGAGGCGACGGCGGTGGCGGCGGGTCAGCCGCCGGGGCCCCCGCCTGGCCGGCAACACGTTGAGCAGCAACACGAGTCGGGCAACGAGGAGGTGAAGGTGAAGGAGGAGGAGCAGACTCTGGGCGGGCAGCTGCGAGACCAGCTGACGCGGGTGCCGGCGCCCGGATGAGCACGCGGGCGGCGCGCGGACCGGGCGGCGGACCGCGCGCCGCCCGCGTGCTCATCAAGATCGAGGACAGCACGATCGGGAAGGGCATGGACGGGGGCGGGGACGCGGAGCAAGAAGAAGCCGGGGAGCAGGTGGAGGAGCAGCAGACGGAGCAGACGAACGTGGAGGCGAGCGTGGACGTGGTGGTGCCTGCCTCCCGTCGCGCGCGGCTGCCGCCCGGGAGCTACGCGGATCGGGTTGTCGAGCGGGATACTGACGATGACTACGACGACGAGGATGAGGAGGACGAGGACGAGGAGGAGGACGACGACGACGACGACGAGGAGGACGAGGAGGACAAGGAGGAGGAGGAGGTGGAAGAGGAGCAGGAGGGCGAGAAAGAGGAGGAAGGTAACAATATTGACGGGGCCGCAGCCAGCGGGGATGTGGACGACCGACGCTCCTCTCGGGTCGCTGGCGTCTGCTGGAACCGCAACAAAAAGCGATGGGAGGCAAGGTACACTGTGGACGGCAAACGTGTATATCTCGGATACCACGCAACCGCGGAGGCTGCGGCGCTGGCAGTCCACCAGTACGTCAAGGACGGCGTCAAGCCTAAGGAGCTCCGAGTCCGGACCTCTCAGTTCAAGGGTGTCAGCAAGAACACGCGCAACGAGACTTGGAGGGCGCAGTGCCAGGGGAAAAACCTCGGGGCCCACGCCACGAACGGAGGAGGCTGCGGCGCAGGCAGTCCGCAAGTACGCCGAGGACGGCGTCGATCCTGTGAAGCGCCGCAGCTCTCAGTTCAAGGGTGTCAGCTGGGACAAGCGCCGCGGGAAGTGGCAGGCGAGGT